>Ga0209541_10002922_pt1 | contig 31917 bp, 29 predicted proteins | sample RifCSPlowO2_01_FD_184027 | JGI IMG/M metagenome (GOLD analysis project Ga0209541, IMG submission 184027) | Groundwater microbial communities from Rifle, Colorado - Rifle CSP2_plank lowO2_0.1 (SPAdes) (version 2) | ecosystem: Environmental > Aquatic > Deep subsurface > Groundwater | place... | reverse complement strand
AAGCAAAGATATTGTCATATTGTGCCATCATTATCTTAAGGCACAATATCCTTAATATAGCAAGAAATCTTGCTATATCATTTGAATTATTAACCACACTCGGGGCTATACCTTTGCTTTAGAAAATCACCGAATATTCCTGACAGGTGACCGGGCTTTTCTGGAGATTGAAAACGCGCAGATTGTCCGTTAACCCACATAACTTAACTTTTTCTTGTCCTGCATGTCCTGAGACTGCTGGGACTGCTTCATGAGGTCCTTTAGCTTCTCCTCAAACTTCTCTGCCTGCTTGAGAAGCGGCTTATAATCGACAGCCAAGCCCATATACTTATCCAGGGTTTCGATGATCTTTGCAGCAGCTTTTGAATCCGGCATCTGGGTATGGGTCTCTGCGAAGAAGCAGGTTGTTGGAAAATGCTCCATCCTGAGCAGGATCGCTCCAGTCACTCCCATGATGATCCCTTCCTTCAATGGCTCGATTGCAAGGCTTTTGATCTTCTTCTCGTTCTTTGTACTGGTCAGGAAGTAAAATACCCTGCTTGTCTCTGTAGGAATCTGGGAGCCGACGCCTTCCAAGGAAACAATCTCCTTGACTTTAAGCTTTTTGACCAGATCGTCGATAACCTCAGCAAGCTTCCACTCGATGTTTGCAACAGCATTCACAACATGGAGGATGGCTATATTCCACTTCTTGTTATAGAAGATGCCTATCGGCTCAACAATCTTTGATTCATGGATGGCAACGATAGCGGCAACATCTTCTGTGGTAACTTTTCCTATCTTCACTGTCTGGAGATGTTCAATCAGGAACTCTGTGGCGATTGTTCCAACTAACCCGAAGCCTGGAAAACCGATAATCAAGGTACAGTTCTGAGGTTTTTTGTTGAGTTGGAGCTGCATGTTGACTTACTATGTTGAGTGATACTCCATTGCTAAATCTTGGAAGCAATTCCTCCTTTGACTTCCATTGCCCTTTCTAAGTCCTCTGCTATCTTCTCTGCTGCCTTTAAGTTGGCAAGCATCCTATTCTCATCGGTTTTGTTCTGAATAGCAGCCTTGATATCTTGCTTTGCTCCCAGAACATTTCCAGATGACATTGCCTGGTATGCTGCTCCGATGTTTTGTCTATATTGGTTGTCAAGATTTGCAGCTGCTGCTATATTTTTCAAAGCTGTTTTGTCTAATACATTGCTTCTTGCTATCATTTGTTGGATATCCTCTACATTTTTTTCAAGCGCAGGACTGACCATCGTCACCCCTAGCCCCGTCTTTATCCGATCTTTTAGAGTAGCTCCTGTAGCGCTTTGAATGCTTATAATCTTAGCATGCACCTTTTCCCATGTTTTTGCGGTTTTCCAAAGTTCCTTCAGATGTGAGGTTTCCTGTGTTTCGATTTTCTTTATCGTGTTGAGTATCTTTTTGATTTCCGGAACTTTTTTTGAGATTTGTCTGCTCGACAGAGCCTGAAGCAAACTTCCTAATGCGGCTATTATCTGGTCGTTTTCGTCACCTACCTCTTTCTCGATATCCTCGATCTTCTTTGTTGCTCTTTCTTCGAGTGCGGTCCTTCCTACAAAGTCCTTATATCCCTTTTTGAAGCTGTTTATTCCTCCCCTCACATTGGAAAGGCGTTCTCCAACACCTTCCAACCCTCCAACTCCGCCTTCTTCTGCAACCCTCCTACTGAAGGATGTAAATATATACCAGAATCCCATAAACACCATAATAACACTCACCAGAGTGAGGATGCTGCTTATCTCATTTAAGCCAATCCCTCCTGTAGGGGCAGGTATCACCCCCCCAAGGTTTGCGAGGCCGCCTACTAACATCCCCTGCACAAAATAGCCTGCGAATAAAAATAGCACCCCTTTTGCGAATCTTCCTCCCTGGCTCTCCCCTATTTTATGCCCGATGTACACCGCGCCCAGGATAAGGACTAAGGTGAGTGTCACAAAAAGCCCAACAGCGTAGCCAGAGACCAGTGTTTGTAACATTGTTACAGGAATTGCCACAACAGAAAGCAAGCCAAGGCCGAGAGCAACAAATATACGCGGGCGTTTCTCAATATTCGCTAAAACAAGATTGGATACTCCATAGAACAATGCAAACACGATGATGAAGAGGATGATTCGTAAATAGAGCACACCGTAGGGTTCAGCTATCCTCCCATCTGGGCTAATCACTTCTACAAAGAACGCATCCAAGCCAGTATTCTCCAATAATTCACCTATGTTCAGTTGTGCACTGACTGTTGCGATAGAAACCAGAAACAGGAACGTAAAAAGAAAAGGCAGTTTTTTTCTCATCCTTGCACCTCTTGGATTTTGATATCCCCTCTCGTTTTTTCTTTTATATAAACCTTTCCATTTGCCAGTACTCAAAAATCTCCACAACATTTATATACGAGTAAGCCAAAAAGACAGTATCAACCATCAGGTGATGCCAATGCTAACTGCGAGAAAAACGATAAGCTTCATTTTAGGACTAATCCTTCTTGTGCAAGGAGGTCTTCCGTTGCTTAACACATTGAATCTAATATCCTTTACGCTGCCTGCTCTTCCTGAGCTGGCTCTTTGGATAGTCTTTGTTGTTGGAGGGATCTGGCTGCTTGTTGATGCAAGCAGGGAAGCCTTAATCAATAAAGGATTGATGCGCATCAGCCTTGTTGTAGGTATTGTCTTGATTGCCTTAGGGATTATCCCCTTACTCAACCACTATCGTGTCATTGGGTTTACCTTGCCTGGCGGAATTCAGATTGCTGTGGATGCTGTGCTTGCATTGGGAGGGTTGCTGCTTTTAGGAGGAGCATTCAAAGGAGTTTATTAAATGGCCAAGAAAGGATTCAGCATAAGGATCCTGGTCGGATTTCTTTTTTTATTTGCAGGAGCAATCATCTTTCTTGACCAGCTGAACCTCCTCTCCTTTTTTGACCTGGAGCCTTTTAGAATGCCTTTTACCTACATCATCTCCATTGGAAGCGCTTTGGCAGGCTTCATCCTGATCTTCAAGAGATTCCTGATCACCCGAGAAACAGAAGGGGCGTTTAGGAAAGGGCTTTAGGCCTTTATCTCAATCTTGCCGCCCAATGCCTGGCCTGGAAGGCCTCTCTCAAAGATGATCCTTAAGGCGCCTTTATTGCCATGCGCAGAGGCAACCTTCCCTTTTATCTCTTTTCCAGCAGGCGACTTCCAGCTGACCTCTTTGCCGACAAGCTTTGCAGCGTCATCCCTTTTGCTGATTCCCCTGGTTTCAGCAATGATGTGATGGCAAGTCTGGCTGTGGCGATTTGAGCGGTAATTGATGATGACTGCTTCCATGCATTCAGGGAGGTTATAGATGGTTTATAAGGTTTGCTGCGTCATCGGGCGCAATTGAAAAGCTGCTCGCTTCGCTCGGCAGCGCCAGGTTCGCCATGCACCAGAAGGCGGATAACCGACATTCTCCGTAGGAGCCGACCCTCTTGTCGGTGTGATACTTCCAGCATACTATGGCTCACAAGATGGCGCTGCATAACTTTTCAATTGCGTCTGCGTCATCCAAAACCTTTTTATTAGCATTGGTATATGATCTCCTTATGGGCCTCCTTAACTGGTTCAGAAAAAAGCCTGAAAGCATTTCTGAAGCATCGCTCCTTCAGGAGTGCGCAGAGGCGAAGGAATGCAAGCTTCTTGATAAGGCCATCCGTGCATATTCTGAAGGAGAACAATTTGCTGGTTATATGCTTCCGAAGCCGGATGTCTCCTTCAGCATAAAGATGCTGGCAAAAGCACGTGATAACCTTACAAAGACGCTTTCTTTTTTACAGAAGCTGAACCGGTCGCATAAGAATTTGGAAAGAATTACATATTCTCTTAAGTCCTCTGCTTTACGCTTGCCAAATCAGAAACCACTTACTGAGATTAAACAATTTGTGGAGTCTGAACTGAAAGAGGTTGAGGACTTCCAGAAAGAGCTTCGGCTCTTGACTACTGAAATCCAGGGCGAACTTTCCACCTGTGAATCATATCTGGAGCTTAAGGAGGAAATTTTAGCAAAGAATATTCCTCCTTATCATAAGAGTGTGTACAAGACAGCAGAGCAAATTCTTGGCAGAATGCCTAAATTCAAAGCAAAGCTTGAAGAGCTGCGCGCGTATCTTTACAATCTTTTCATCAATACCCGCAAGCTCGAATATGTGGTTACAGGAAGGGCTCAGTAGAAATTCAATCGGCAGTGGCTTGCAAGCGAGCAAGGCGAGCTTGCTCGCTAGCCACCGGCTCGCTTGTTCTTGTATCTGCGATTGCTGACACCCCCGGATGGGGCAACCCTCTGTCAGCACTGCTCATGATTGCAAAGAAGCTCGCAGAATTGATGCCGGACTTTCTACTGAGCCGGAAGATAGATCTCACAAGAGGAAGAACAGAATGACAGGAAGCAGCAGAACGCCCATTGCCATGCTGCGCTTCACCTGCACATGCGGAGGGATCAAACCAATCGCTGTGCTTGCGGCAAGGATTAAGAGGCCAGTAAGACCATCAAAGACGACCGCAAGAATTCCAATGAGGAGCATAATCGTCAGACTGAGATGCTTGTAGTTCACTTTGCTCACAATAGCTGCAAAGCCCCTGCTGAAGAGCAATGCAAGGAAGGTAGCAATGCCTCCAGCAACAAGGGAAACTGCCACAAGAAGCATGAACTGGCTGAAATCAATGCTTCCTACAATCTCCTGTATGGCTACAATGCCTCCGTTCCTTGCCTTATCAATTGTGTAAAATGTTACCAGAGAGAAGAGGAAGTTCACCGTGCTAATCCCTCCAATCAGTATCATAAAGCTGTACATGCCGATGTTTCCAAGGAACTGCATCGCAATGATTGCTGCGTGAGCTGAGCCAAGTCCAGGAAACAATCCTGTTAATGAGCCTGAAAAAACAGCCCCTCCGAATGCCTTGAGCATGCCTGACCTTTCTGGTGTTATCATTTCAGTCACTCGTTGCTTAGGAAGGCTTACGTTCTGGGTCAGCGAATCCAGGAGTGTGGCAACTCCAAATAAGCCAGAAAGCAATGGGAATAAAGGCTGGCTGATATCAGGCATCGTAAGGACAAGGACTCCAAGGATGCCTGAGAGCATAAACACCAGAAACGCCCAGAATTTCCTGTTTAATCCTCTCTCCTTGAGTATCATGAAGACGCTTACAGCCACCAAGATGTAGCCAACCACGTTCTGCAATCCTGTAAATATAATGATCGAAAGCGGCATGAGTATAGGGAGCAATAGGATTGTTATCAGAAGCCCCATTAAGGAACCAATTACTGTCAGCTTCACTGCCTCATAGCCCATCCCTCTCAGCAATAAGCGATGGCCTGGCAGCACATTGAGGATTTGGGACTCATCTGGGGCTCCCAGGAAAATGGAGGGGATGGCATCAAGGAATGTATGCGTGACCCCCATAGCTATAATGAACACCGCAAGCGTGATTGGCTCTGTAAAGCCAAGAAAGTAGCTTGAGGAGCTGACCAACAGCACACTGACGAGATTGATATGGATGCCCGGAGTAAGGCCGGTGATGATGCCGAAAACGATCCCTACGCCAATGGCAACAATAATCTCAAACATATAGGGAGAGATATTCTGGACTTATAATAGCTTATGACCGAAACTCAATAATTTAACTATCTATAAGTAGTTAAAAAAGGAAGATTTATAAACCCTAAGGACTTGCATGTAGCCCATGGCAAATTTCGAGAGGGGAAAACCACGCAGAATATCCTTTACCTTACAAGGGGAGGAACTTAGCCCTCAACAGGTTTTTGATGCCCTCTATACTGGACTTGAAGATGTGGTTCACCTTAATCTCAATTCCTTTAAGCGGAAGAACCACGCAGATCCGCAATATAATGAGCCGGTTACCCGCAAAGTTGCTGCTTGGCGGCAAACCGAACCAGCTAATATCCTCGCGGAGATTATGTTTGATGACACTTCAAAGAAAATGTATGAAGTACGACCCCGCAGTAATTTTGATTCTGACATGTTAAAACTTCCGAACATCGCATGCCTGCAGGGGCAGGATGGGAGTGTTCTTATCTTACGGGAGGCCCGGAAATACCCTCTTGATACAATGATTGCTCCAATAGCCAGAAGGAGATTAGGCAAGAAGTTTGATTACGATTCAACCGCGCAGTTTTATGGTTCCTCTAAAACCCCTGCTCAGATTGGCGCAGCTAAGAATGGGGGTCTGATGGTAATCCCCGAACCTCATCTTCTCATTGGATTAGAGAGAATCTACAGCTCTACTGATCTTGGCAGAGTTACGCCTCCATTTTCTGCGCTGGCTTCAAATTCAGACAAACTCTGGTACTTACGCGGATTCTTCCCTCTTCTTCGGGATACATCAGCCGCTACGGAAAAGCTTGGGTACTATTTTGGCAAGCTGCAGGCTCTCGGCTTGATGGAGATTCTTGACAGGCAGCTTATCCATTACTGTTTGATAGGGAACAATATCGGAAATTATGATCCAGACTTTATTTCGCACAGCATGAGCCCCCCATTCATTATTCAGAAGGAGCTTAGCAATATTCGGTCAACAATCCAGGAGGATGGACAGGAATATCCTTTTACTGAGCCTTTGGATGAATACCTAAAGTATCTCAAGCCCACCATTCGCAAGACAAGGGAAAGGTACCAGGACATGGGCATTACTCCGGCATTTCTATTGCCTTATCTCCCTCAACGGATTACTACAGCGGATTTGCCTGCTCTAGAACTCTCCACACAACTTTCTTAATCCTACCTTACTCAATCCTATCTTTGCTCTCTCATGTAACCATGCGGATTCTGCGTGCAATAACTTCTTTTTGCCCATTAAACTGGTCTAGGTCTCCAATGATCTCAATAGTATCTCCCTGGCTGAGGTTGATTGTATTGCCAAAAACAACAACTGTTGTCTCTACAGGCTGCACCACTTTTACAAAAGTAACTCCCTCTGCTCTTGATACGCCTTTGACCTGGCCTGTAAATTTCACGGCTCCTTCTGTTTTTTCCAGGAGATCTTCTGCTGAAGTTTCGGCAAGCGGCTGTAGTCCAATGTAAAATAAAAGAAATAGGCCTATAATCGTGGTTACAAGGCTAATTTTGAGGATTGTCGCTTCTTTCACAGTTATAGAAAGGGATTTGCTCCTGTTTAAAAGTATGCCGGGGTCCTGACGTATTTATCGGTGACGTATGCTGCCAGAATGGTGCCCTCTCGTGGAACTCCTTTCTTAAAACGATACTGATAGGTTCCTATCTGCTCCATATGGTTGAGAGCGTAGATGAGCATCGCAGGAAATACTAAATCCTGCAATCCTTGCTGCTCAGATTCCTCATGGATCCCTGTTGCTGCGTCCTCCATCCAGTAAAGGCCAACAGATTCGAAGGTTGCATGAGATGGATACTCCACTGCCTCTACACACTCCACGCCTTTTTCAGACCCGAATTTTAGGGTCTCAGGCAGGCTTAACACTATTTTACCCCCAATCCTGATAGGTCCTCCTAACGACGTGACAATCCCCCTGATTCCCACCCTATCCTGGCTGTATCGAAAACGAACTTCCTCTCTGCTCATGCCGCGCTCAAGGAAAGCTCTCTCCTCACGCTTCAAGTATATGATTCTCTCATCACTCAGCTTTCTTAAAAGCCCTTCACTGGGAGATACGATAGTCATTGCAGTAACCTTTTTTTGCATTGCCAGAATACCCCAGAACAAATCATATGCAAAGGCCCATCAAGGATATCCCGGCGATGGGGCCTCAGAGCAGCAGGAGAAGCAGGCCTAAAGACACAGCGTATCCACTCTCCGCATCTTTAGCAATTTTCATGCAGTGAGGGAGAATGGCTCGGTTATTTATACTTTTACTTTTTGCTTGGATCGGTGAAAATCTTTTCAAGGTTGCCGTCGGAAATGCCAAGCATTTCCGGGCGCTCCTTCGGAGCACGTCGGTTCGGCTGCGCATACAATGGGGGTGACCGGCATTCCCCGAATGGGACAACCCCCTCGTCGGTTTGACGTCTTTGTGCTTAAGAGCCTCACGAACTGACGGCAACGCCATTTTCACCGGAGCCTTTTTGCTTTGGGCATTTCCTATGGCCTGTGCCTTAAATCATAATCTTTTTAAAAGCACCTCGATTCTGGTCATTCATGCCTTCCCTACAATTTGAGACGACAGCAGAACTGCAAGTGCCAAAGGCGCTTATCGATCAGGTTATTGGCCAGGATCATGCTGTTGCTATCAGCAGGAAGGCGAGCAAGCAGCGCAGGCATGTTTTCCTCATTGGGGATCCTGGAACAGGCAAATCCATGCTTGGAATGGCGTTGGCAGAGCTGCTTCCCAAGGAGAAGCTCTTGGATATTGTAGCTTTTCCCAACCCTAATGATGAGAACCAGCCTCTTATCAGGACGATGCCGGGCGGGTCCTCCCGGGAGCTTGTTGCGAAAGCACGTGTCCAGAGCGTGACGAGCTTTAAGAACCAGAACTTTGTCATGTTTATCCTTGTCCTTGTTGCCATGTTTGCGCCCTGGTGGGCATATTCCTACTATACTAAGCTGTATGGAGCTACAGTCGCTGCCATAATGTTCACCGCATTCTTCCTTGGAGGGATGGCATTTCTCGTAGCCTTTGCCATCTTCATGAACCTTGGAAAGAAGATGGGAGATCGTACAAGGATTCCAAAAATCATTGTTGATAATTTCCAGCAAAAACAGGCTCCATTCTATGATGCTACAGGAGCCCATGCAGGAGCCCTGCTTGGCGATGTGCTTCATGATCCCTTTCAAAGCGGCGGCCTTGGAACTCCTGCGCATGAGCGTGTTGTTGCAGGGATGATCCATAAGGCGCATATGGGCGTGCTGTTCATTGATGAGATGGCAACGCTGGCGCCGCAGACCCAGCAGGAGCTTCTCTCTGCGCTGCAGGAAAAGAAATTCAGCATTACCGGACAGAGCGAGCGCTCTGCGGGAGCGATGGTACGGACTGAGCCAGTTCCCTGCGATTTCGTCCTTGTTGCAGCAGGCAACCAGGAGACCATAAAGAACATGCATCCGGCGCTGCGGTCCAGAATACGGGGGTATGGGTATGAGGTGTTTATGCAGGAAACCATGCCAGACACCGCAGAGAACAGGAATAAACTGGCATTATTCGTTGCCCAGGAGATCAGCCGGGATAAAAAGATTCCTCCCTTTAGCAGGGATGCTGTTCTTGAGATCATCGAGGAGGCAAAACGCAGGGCAAGCAGGAAAGGGCACTTGACTCTTCGGCTCAGGGAGCTTGGGGGCCTTATCCGTGCAGCAGGGGATGTTGCTGTTGAACAGAACGCATCCCTTGCCACCAAAGAGCATATCCTTGCAGGCATGAAGTCTGCGCGTACCTTGGAGCAGCAGATCTCTGATAAATACATTGAGCGCAAAAAAGAGTATAATGTGATTATTACCCAGGGTGAGAAAGTCGGGAGAGTCAATGGCCTCGCTGTCTTGGGAGGCGGAGAGACAGCAGTCTATGCAGGAATCATCCTTCCTATCGAATCCCAAGTGACTCCTGGAAAAGGCTCAAAGATTATTGCAACTGGAAAGCTCGGTGAGATTGCGAAAGAGGCTGTTACGAATGTCTCTGCCGTGATTAAGCGCTACTTTGGCGTTGACATCAAGGAGAAATATGACATTTTTGTGCAATTCCTCCAAACCTATGAAGGAGTTGAAGGGGACTCAGCCTCTATAGCTTTGGCAACCTCTATCATCTCTGCACTCCATGAAATCCCTGTGAAGCAGAGCATTGCGATGACTGGATCACTTTCCGTTCGAGGAGATGTCCTTCCCGTTGGGGGGGTATCTGCGAAGGTGGAGGCGGCAATAGAAGCAGGACTGAAGAAAGTCATTGTGCCTCAATCAAACCTGAATGATATCATCCTTGATCCTGCCAAGATGAAAAAGATAGAGATTATTGCTGTTAGCTCAATAGTTGATGTCTTGGCCGAGGCGTTGAACTGGAAAGGAAAACAGGAAATCCTTAAGAAGCTGAAATCTGCCTGATGCAAGTATTGCTTTGTCCCTTAACCTCTCTTCTGTATGGCTCAGTAGGAAGTCAGTCGGCAGTGGCTTGCAAGCGAGCAAGGTGGGCTTGCTCGCACGCCGACGGCTCGCTTGCGCTTGGATTCGCGTATGCTGGCAGCCCCGAAGGGGCCTACCCTCTGTCAGCACCGTTTATGGAGCTGAAGAAGCCCGCAAAAATGATGCCGGACTTTCTACTGAGCCCTGCCCTATACCGCTCTATCGCCAATACACTTCAACATCATCGGTCCGCCAACGCGGCTTGATATCTGCTTTGGCATCTCCTGTATTTTTTTTATGGCAGGAATACTGAACACAGCCTAACCACGCAATCATTGCTCCGTTGTCATTGTTGAACTCATTCTGAACTTTGTAGGATTTTGCTCCACGCGCCTTACACATCTTCCTCATCATCTCCTGAAGTCGTGTATTACAGGCTACTCCTCCTCCTAAAACCACCTCTCTTTTTCCTGTATGCGCCAATGCCCTTTCTGTGACCTCAGTCACCATCGCAAAGACTGTCTCCTGGCAGGAGTAGGCGAGATCTTCCTTTGCGTAGCCTTGCATCATTTTCTGCTTGAGGTTTGTCTGGATTCCGCCAAATGAAACGTCCATACCTTTGACAGCATACGGCAGCTCAACAAATCTTTTTGCTTTTTTCGCCAATTCCATAATCTTTGGTCCGCCTGGGAAGCCAAAACCCAAAGCCCGGGCAAATCCGTCGAGAAAATTCCCTATCCCATTATCAAGAGTTTCACCGAAGACCCTGTACTTTCTCCCTTCGTAGGCGATGATCTGGGTGTTGGCTCCGGAAACATACACCAATACTGGATCCTCCGCCTTTGTGAGCAGCCTTCCGATTTCAAGATGGGCAATGCAGTGATTAACACCGATCAATGGGATTTTGTTCCTGATTGCAATCTCTCTGGCTTTCTTCAGGCCCACCAGAAGACACGGTGGAAGCCCCGGGCCTTGGGAAAATGCAATAAGATCGATATCCTGTTCGGTAAGATGGGACTGGCTGAAGGCATCCTTCATGATGCTTTCCGCAGCTTTTTCGTGATGCTCTTTTGCCTTTGTTGGATGGATACCCCCACACTTTGTGGTGAACACTGACCGGGCATTTGCCAGAATCTTCCCCTTGCCTGTAACGATTCCAACGCCGAAGGTGTGGGCTGTTGATTCTATCCCTAAGCAAATCAATTTAGATCACTTTTGTATTGCTTGACTTCTTCAAACTTTTGGAAGAAATTAAATTTCTTTTTATTGCCCAACCGTTTTTCGATATTTTGCAGAAATGCATACAATTTTGCCATGAGCTTATCCAATTTTTTATATGCAACGTCGTATTCTTCCTTATTAACAAACTTTAAATCCTTGGATAGCGATAAGAGGACATCCAGCTCTTTTGCAGAACCGTATGCATAATTAAGGAAGTTTAGAAATTCTTTGGTTGACTTTCTGCTACTCCCTTCAGCTATATTCAACGGAATTGAGGTTGCCGCCCTTCTCATCTGCGATGTCAAATTGTTTCTTTCACTTTCCGGGAACTTTTCGGTAAGTGCATACATATCCAATACAAAATTGTAGCTCAATCCCCAAATCTCTATGTTCTTGTACATCCGCGCCATTATTAGGGGCGCGCAAGAGCATCTATAAAAAACTATTGTGAGCTTGGTTCAGATAGAGCTTTCGCTATCTCTTTGTCATCTGACTGTAAAAGAAAAAAAGACCATGCAGACAAGGAAACCAATTACGGACGTTTGGAAATTGCATGCTGAACACGTCGCCGAAGCTTCGTGCGTACACACCAATCCCATCAAGCTCCTCTTCTAGGAGGGTCCTGCGGTGTCTCTTTTCAAGGAGGGCTTCGTGCTTAGATGCTTTCAGCACTTATCCCTTAGAGCGTAGCTGCCCTGCGTACCTTGGAAGATAACAGGTAAACCAGAGGCTCCGAAAGCCAGTTCCTCTCGTACTATGGCTTCCTTCCCTTCAGACACCAACATCTCCAGTAGATATTAAACAAACTGCCTCGCAGCGTTCTGAACCCAGCTCACGATCCCTTTTAACGGGTGAACACCCCCACCCTTGCACGCCAACAGAAATCGAAGATTTCTGAGCATTTCTCAGTTCCTTCGAAATATTCTGCACGCGCAGGATAGGAAGAGCCGACATCGATGTAGCAAGCCTCGCCGTCGATATGAACTCTCGGGCGAGACGACTCTGTTATCCCCGGAGTAACTTTTCGGTCATTCCCGACCCCCACCAAGGAGGTACGGGAGTTCGCTAGGCCACGCTTTCGCGTTTGGAGTTCATCTTGATAGAAGTCCAATCAGGCCGGCTTATGCCCTTACACTCTACAGAGGATTTCTGAACCTCTTGAGCCAACCTTAGGGCCCTGCTGATATCTTTTCAGCAGGGTGCCACCCCAGCCAAACTGTCCACCTGCTGGTGTCTTGGTTTCCCAATGAGTTACGTAGGCTCCGAAAAGTAGTGTTACATTGGCGTCTACACAAAAGCTTGCGCCTTTGCTTTAACGACTCCTACTTACGCTATATAACGAAGCCCACATAACAGCAGCAAGCTACAGTAAAGTTTCACGGGGTCTTCACTTCCCACTGGAGATCCCTGGCCTTTGCACCAGGAAAGAGTGTTCGGAGGCTTCCAACTAGGGACAGCGACGATCTCGTTACGCCATTCATGCGAGCCGACATTCAATCGGCAAGGTATTACGCTACCTTAAGAGAGTTATAGTTACCCCCGCCGTTTACCAGCTCTTAGCCCCATTGAATTGGGGTTTCAAGTACTGGCACTGGGCAGGCGTCATCAACTGTACGCACCTTTACAGGCTAGCAGTTAATTTGGTTTTTGTTAAACAGTCGGACCATCTCTGTTACTGCGCCCTGCGATCGCGTTGACAACCGCAGGGATCCCTTATGCCGAAGTCACGGGACTAATTTGCCGAGTTCCCTTAATTGGATTATACCTACACACCTTAGGCTTCTCACCTAGGGGCACCAGTGCTGGTTCTGGGTATGAATATCCGAGATCTTTTCCTGTTCCTTTTTTATGAGCTCCAGATACGAGCCGGATACTCCTTGCGGAATACTATTCCCTGTTTTAATGAAGTTCTCATCGTTACAATACTCCCTTCATTTGTCCAGGTTAACATACCTCACTGGATATGCCGACCTCTCCCGAAGCGTCAGAAACAAGACTTGCGTTGCCGCGCATACTCGAATAGTACAGGAATATTAACCTGTTTCCCTTTCCCTTTGTTCAATTTCTGAACGTGGTTAGGATCAACTAACCCTTGGCTGATTGACATTGCCAAGGAACCCTTGCCCTTTCGGTGGAAGAGTGTCTCACTCTTCTCTGCTCCTACTTCCGCCAGGATTTTCATTTTTGAAAGGTCTACACACTCTCTCGAGCGTGCTTCTGCCCTATCAAAACGCCAGCCTATCACAATCATATGATGTCTTCCGTATCGGTAAATGACTTAGCCCCGTCCATCTTCGAGGCCTACAACCTTGACGAGTAAGCTATTACGCACTTTTTAAAGGATGGCTGCTTCTAAGCCAACCTCCTCGCTGTCTCAGGTTGCGGACACTCTTCACCCTTTCACACTGAGTCATTATTTTGGGACCTTAACGGAAGTCTGGGTTGTTCCCCTCTCGGATACCAAGCTTACCCCGGCACCCCGTATCCAAAGGTCTACAAGGCCTAAGCATTCTGAGTTGGACAAAAGACCGATGCCTTTCGACACCTGATACCTAAAATCCGTCTCTTTACCACTTAGGCGCTCTCGCTTCAGACTTGACTACGGCCAACTTCGGCTGGAACCAGCTATCACCGAGCTCGATTGGCTTTTCACCCCTATTCCAAGGTCAGAAGAACACTTGCCCGTAGAACCTCTTCGGGCCTCCACCAGGTTTTACCCTGACTTCACCCTGCCCTGGAGTAGATCGCTCGGATTCGGGTCGTACCCAAGTGACTCAAGGCACTTTCATACCTTACCCCTTGCAAGCTGCGGGTCATTGGTTTCCCTATGAGTCCTCCTTTTCAGATTACTCTCGCCACTCAGATACACTCCCTGGCACGTTATTCAAAACGCACGGTGCAACTCCGTAAAGCCGCACCCCACTATAGCTATTAGGTTTCAGGGTCTTTTCAGTTCCTGTTAAGGGTTCTTTTCAACTTTCCCTCACGGTACTTATTCTCTATCGGTCTCTAGGAGTATTTAAGATTGGAAGTTGATGCCTCCCAGCTTCCTGTTCGGTTTCCAGCGAACAGTACTCAGGATCCTGCCACAATCCACTCAGATTTCTTCTACGGGGCTTTCACCCTCTTCGGCCCAACTTTCCAGAAGAGTTTGAATCATCCGAGCCGGATAAAAGGCAGTCCTTCAACACCACATCCCTTCCTTATTTCTAAGGAAGATTCGGTTTGTCTTGTGCTGTTTTCGGTCGCTCTTACTCACAGCATCTCGATTGATTTCTTTTCCTTTGGGTACTAAGATGTTTCAGTCCCCCAAGTTCCCCATCCTTTCGGATTTAAAGGGAAGTCCCATTCGGATATCTTTGGTTCAAGGATTACATGCATCTCGCCAAAGCTTAATGCAGCTAGTCACATCCTTCATCAGCTCTAGAACCGAGTCATCCACCTAATAGCATTTGATTGGCTCCTTTGTCTGCATGGTCTCATCATTTATCGACCCAGATTCAGAATCCTGCGATTCTGAACCTGATCTTTCTCTATCATCGTGATTCTTGTGATGCAATCAGGAACTGGACCCGTCGGGACGTTCATGTGCATTCCACATTTTGAACCCGAGACCTCCGCCTCGCTTGTGTGACTTTGTCACGTGCAAGGGCGGCGCTCTGCTGCTGAGCTACGGGCCCGGCATGATTGTGAAGGTTTACCGACCAGTGATATTAAAACAAAAAAAGGAGGTGATCCAGCCGCAGGTTCCCCTACGGCTACCTTGTGACGACTTAACCCACCTCACTGAGCTTAGGTTCGGATAAGGTAAAAACCTTATACTCACCTAAACCCTGCTCGGTTGGTTTGACGGGCGGTGTGTGCAAGGAGCAGGGACACATTCACCAAGCGATGATGACACTCGATTACTAGGGATTCCAACGTCATGAGGGTGAGTTCCAACCCTCAATCTGAACTACGATAAGGTTTCGAGGTTTAACTTCTCCTTTCGGAGTTGTAACCCATTGTCCTTACCATTGTTGCGCGCGTGTAGCCCAATAGATTCGGAGCATACAGACCTACCGTTGCCTGCACCTTCCTCCTCCTTTCGAAGGCAGTCCGTACAATGTACTCAATCCTCAAAATGAGTCGTTAGCAATTGTACGTACAGGTCTCGCTCGTTGCCTGACTTTCTGTCACTCACGACATTCGTTTAGTACTCCCTTCATGAGTTTAACAGGACACCTCACGGCACGAGCTGACGGCGGCCATGCACTACCTCTCGGCTCGTCAAGTAAGACCTTTGGCCTGACTTTCTTCCTGCCGTCGCCATTGGTGAGATTTTCTGCGTTGAATTAGATTAAACCGCACGCCGCACCCCTTGTGGTGCTCCCCCGCCAATTCCTTTAAGTTTCAGCCTTGCGACCATACTTCCCAGGCGGCGAGCTTAATGCCTTCGCTTCGACACTGCACATTCTCGAAGAATATGCACCATCTAGCTCGCAGCGTTTACGGCTGGGACTACACGGGTATCTAATCCGTTTTGCTCCCCCAGCTTTCGTCCCTCACTGTCGAATCCGTTCTGGTCAGACGCCTTCGCCACAGGTAGTCTTCTTGGGATTATAACACTGTAAAAACCACTGCGTTCACAGTTATGAACGCAGCGAGTTTGTTTTACCGCTACTCCAAGAATACTTCTGACTCCTCCCGGTTCCAAGTTCACCAGTCTCTCTTGCGCGCTGTTTGGTTGAGCCAAACAATTTCACAAAAGATTTAATGAACCAGCTACGGACGCTTTAGGCCAAATAACTATGATTGCCACTTGTGGCGCAGGTGTTACCGCGGCTGCTGGCACCTGTCTTACCCACCACTTATTCGCCAAGATATTTACTCTTGGCAAAAGCCCATGTTAAACATGAGCACTTAGGATTCCCCTATCACACTTGCGTGCATTGTAGAGTTTTCGCGCCTGCTGCACCCCGTAGGGCTAGGGCCAGTGTCTCAGTGCCCTTCTCGGGGCTCCCTCTCTCAAGGCCCCTATCGATCTTTGGCTTGGTGGGCCATTACCCCGCCAACGACCTAATCGACCGCCGACTCATCTTTAGGCACTGCTTTTCAGATATAAGATGTCCCAATACTCATATCCTATCAGGTGTTACCCTCAGTTTCCCAAGGTTATCCCTGACCTAAAGGTAGATTATCGACGTGTTACTGAGCATTCTGCCTCTCTTGCGAGAAGACTTGCATGGCTTAGTCGAATCCTAATAGCAGCAATCTCCCGCAGGATCAACGGGATTTTACTGGTCGCAATTCGATAAACCTTCTTCATACTTAATGTTGCAATCAAGTACACATCAAAAGAAAATTAACCTGGAGGCGATTTTGGAGAAATATGAAAGTTCGACGTAGTATTTAAACATTTCTACTGAATGGCGCTATTTGCGTGCTCGGAGCCGTTTTTCTTTCTTCATGCGCTTTCGTTGCCATTTCCAGCGCATTTGTCTTTTCTTCTTCCAACGCCTTGAGCTTCGCTTCATCCTTGGGGAGATGCTTTTGGTTTATTTATAAACCTTTCCGCAAATGCCCCGTATGGGATTTGAACCCATGTCCCAGCCTTTCTTTTTGCATCGAAAGGGCTGAATGATTGACCGGACTACACCAACGGGGCTTGAACAGTTTCGTGAATATTTATGAATAATCCTTCTTTTTTAAGCGTTGTGGAAAACGTCTCCAAAATGCAGCAGCCATACTCAAGCATACATTTAAATACTGCCGCAAACCCCTCCTTTTTCTATCATTGATTATCCAATCAGTGATGTTTCACAGTCAAGCCCGTCACAAGAGTACCCACGTCGAGCTTACGATAAATTCAAGCTATGAGCCTGGGGGTTAGTGCACGGGCCACATATTCAAAATCATACGGTGATATCCTTAGAACTGTTTTACATTCCTTATTTCCTTATGGGTTGGGGTAGATGAGGTGCCTGCGCGCACGGAGCCAATGTAAAGCTTGTTCTAAAGTCGTATCACTAACAACAGGTGATTACCATGGGAAAAATAAGCCCTTTATCGGCAAAATATATCATAAACACCTCAATTGACATTGAAGGGGTTGTTGACAAGCCTGACGTTATCGGAGCAGTATTCGGGCAGACTGAAGGCCTTTTGGGTCCCGAGCTTGAGCTGCGGGAGCTTCAGCGATCTGGAAGGATTGGAAGGATTGAGGTGGATGTTGACACCCGGAATGGGAAGACTGGGGGCAAGATTATCATCCCTTCTTCTCTGGACAAAGCAGAAACCGCAATCGTTGCAGCTTCTCTTGAGATCATCCAGCGGATTGGCCCTTGCAATGCCAAGGTCAATGTCCTTAACATCGAGGATGTGCGTGTCGCTAAGCGTATGTTTGTCATCAATCGGGCTAAGGAGCTCCTGAGGACTCTGACAGAGTCTGTGCTTCCCGATTCACGGGAGCTTGCAGACGAGGTCGCCTACTCTGTCCGAGTCATGGAGATTCAGGAATATGGCAAAGACCGGCTTCCTGCCGGGCCGAGCATTGCTGACTCCAACGAATGCATCTTGGTGGAAGGAAGAGCCGATGTTGTGAATCTTCTCAAGCACGGTATCAAGAATGCTATTGCAATGAACGGCACCAGCGTTCCCCAGACTATCATCGATCTTTCCAAGGAAAAAATCGTGACAGTTTTTGTGGATGGGGACCGAGGTGGAAACCTCATCCTGAAAGAGCTGCTCGAGGTCGCAGACATTGATTTTGTCACTCGGGCTCCTGACGGGAAGGAGGTTGAGGAGATCACTCAAAAGGAGATTCATAAGGCATTGCGTTCCAGGATCGCTATTGAGCAGGCAAAGATGGAACTTTCAAAGGAATTGGAGCGTAACCAGCAGGCCGGCAACCGCAATTATGTGCGCCAGCTTGTGCGGAGCGCAGATATGTCGAAGCACCAGGAAAAATACCAAGATAGGCCTCAACACCGGCAGCCTGCAAGCCAGCCTGTGAGCACACCCTCCGAAACTTCCTTGCATCCAGATATGAAAAAGGCGTTTTCAACCATGCTTGACGATTTGGTGGGAACCCGAGGAGCGTACCTCCTTGATGATAAACTCACTATCCTTGGCAAGGTGCCTGTCACTGAACTTGTGACCACGCTTAAGAGCCTTACCTCAGGAGTGTATGCAATCATCTTTGATGGTGTTGTGGACAGGCTCCTGACCCAAACAGCTGAGCGGAGCAATGTAAAATACCTGATAGGCATGGACTCCAAGATCCGGTCAGAGCAAACCCGTCTTGGGGTGCTGACAGTTGGAGACCTGGGCTAGAGTTTTTTATTCTTTTTTATTTCTCTTGTTTATCTCTTACCTTTTAGGAGGATGTTTATTTGAGACTGTAACATGGAGTCCTATGGGTAGCCATCTCAGAACAATCTCGCAAAGTCTCACAGAACCCTTTCCATCATCATCTTAAATTCCTGGAGTTCGGCCTGTTCACTTCTTTCTGAGAAGGCATTCCCGATCCGAACATACTGGCAGCTGAAAACAAATGCAGGAACCTGGCTTTTCGGGCTGTACTTGATAAATAAGTCCACTTCAGATTGAGGGACTGAATGCTCCTCTTCCGGAGTCACAAGATTGTCTCCTGTGTCGAGCTCCCAGCTATAAACTACGGCATCAGGGTACTGGATGGCAAGCGAATTAAATGCCTCTCTGCTCCAGCTTTGAGGATCACGTGAAGCCGAGAACATCCTTATAACCGGTTTCCCGTCTTCAGTGCAAGCTGCCTGGCCTGTTGGCGTGAACTCACTTTTCTGGCCTGATTTTTGGTCTGATGCAGAGCTGCCGTCTTTGCTTTCTTCCTCAATCTTAATATCAGCGCGCTCGCGCATCTGCTCCAGGAAGCCCTGAAGCGCCTGCTCCTGTTTGCCTCTGACGACATTTGCCTCCACCTCACTGCGAACATCGTCAAGGGTAATCTCATCTTTCCTGTCCTCAACCTTTATAATATGAAACCCAAACTGAGTCTGAACAGGGTCAGAAATCTCTCCAACATCAAGTGAAAACGCAGCAGATTCAAATTCCTGCACCATTACGCCTTTTCCAAAATATCCAAGAGATCCGTTGTTGGCTTTTGCGCTTGGATCAATTGATAGGTTTCTGGCAAGTTCTGCGAAGTCCTCGCCTGCCTTGAGCTTGCGAACTACCTGTTCAGCCTCTTCCTTCGTCGTTACCAGTATATGCGAAGCCTTGACACGCTCTTGCTTTGCAGGCACATTCTGCTGGAAATACTGCGTAAGCTCTTCTTCTGCGGCAGTTACTCCGCTGAAAACATTCTTGTCCAAAAATCCGGCCATGAGCATCCGATTTCTGATGAACTGCTTGATATCACCCAACTCCAGTTTCTTCTCAGCAAGCTGCTGCTCCAGAACCCTCTCTGTAAGGCCATTGCCCTTCAGGAAATTTTGGTATTCCTGCTGCAACTCGCTGTCCATAATCTCAATGCCCTGGGCCTCAGCCGCGCTTATGAGCAGGACTTCATTGGTGAGGATCTGATCCAGATATTCTTCTTTGCCCATGGTATCGCGGTAGCCTTCGGGAAGCCCACTAAAGAGAAAAAATATCTCATATTGCGTAGCAAGCTGATCTTCTGTGACTGGAACGCCATTGATGACTCCTGCATTCTTTGCAGCGATCTGTTCGGGTGCCAGCACATACCATGTTGCTCCCCCAAATATCAGAAAGATGATGATGCCAGCAACCCATAGGCCGAAGCTGGATTTCCGGGGCTCTTTGTCCAAGAACTCCGAATCAGAGACTGAGTCAGAGAAGAGATCTCCACTATCCTCTTGAGATTCTTTCTTCACCTCTTTTGGCTCCTCTTTTTTTGGCCTTGGTTCCTCGCGCTTAACTTTTTTTTCTGTTTCTTTGGATTTTTTCTGTTTCTTTTCAGAATGGCTCTCCTTCTCAGAATGACTGATCTCCCCTCCAATCAGGTCGAGATCATCTTCCCAATCATAGTGTTCTTCAATGTCTTCATCATGGGCTGGCATTTCACCGCCGGGGGAATGCAGTTTGTTAATAAACTTTACTATTCTTTAGTTAGTGCAAAAGATTATTATGGAATGCCGGTAACGCTTCTTCATGGTTTATGATATCATCCTTGGCAGAGACGAGGCTCAGAAGCAGAAATTCGGGAAAGAGGGGACGATTTTGCTTGGCAAGCATTATGTGAAGATGGGCCAAACGACCTCCCTCTCCAACCCGATCTATATGGATGTTTCCCAATCTCATGCTGTCTTTATCTGCGGCAAGAGGGGATCAGGAAAGTCCTACACTATGGGCGTTATTGCAGAAGGCATGGCCCATTTGCCAGAACAGATCGCAAATAGGCTGGCGATAGTCATCCTTGACACGATGGGCATCTATTGGACCATGAAATATCCGAATAAGCAGGAAGAAGAGCTGCTTGAGGAGTGGGGAATCAAGGGGAAGCCGCTGTCCCCCCTGATTTTTGCCCCCGTCGGATACTTCAGCCAATTCAAGGAAAAAGGCATCCCGGTAGACTACCCTTTTAGCCTCCAGCCCTCCCAATTGAGCGCATTTGACTGGTGCCATGCGTTCGGCATTGATATCAACAGCCCTCTTGGAGTACTGATTGAGAGGGTCATCGGAAAGTTGCAGGACGAGGGAAAGAACTATTCTCTCCTTGATATTCGCGCCGAGCTTTCTGTTGAGGGCAAGGTTGAGCAGGCTGTGAGAGATGCTGCAGATAACCGCTTCCAGGTTGCTGAGCACTGGGGCCTTTTCTCTGAAGAAGGAATTAAGATTGACCGGATCGTGAAAGGAGGCCAGATATCCATCCTTGATGTGAGCGCCTATGCAGTTGTTCCCGGTGCAGAGAACATCCGGGCGCTGGTTGTCGGTCTGCTGACCCAGAAGCTCTTTATCGACCGCATGGTGTCCAGAAAAGCAGAGGAATATCAGGCCATCAGGAAGAGCCGGGAGGCAATTTTTGAAGGAGAAGATGAGGCCAGCACGGAGCCGCTGGTGTGGATCATCATTGATGAAGCGCACGAGTTTCTTCCCAACAAGGGCAAAACCGCAGCTTCGGACAGCCTGATCACGATCCTTCGGGAAGGAAGGCAGCCCGGAATCTCCCTTGTTCTTGCATCGCAGCAGCCGGGAAAGATCCATACCGACGTCATGACGCAGTCTGATATTGTCATCTCGCATCGGATCACCGCGAACGTTGATATCCAAGCGCTTGGTATGCTTATGCAAAGCTACATGCGTGAAGGCTTAGACACCCAGTTCAACTATCTCCCCCGTGTTGTTGGCTCAGCCATAGCTTTCGATGATGTGAACGAAAGGATGTACCCAATGCGGATTCGGCCGCGGGTGAGCTGGCACGGAGGCGGAGCGCCAACTGCGCTCAGGGAAGAGAAAAAGAATGTTTTTGAGTTTTAGGTGAATCGCATCAGAAGAATGCAGTAGTCAGGCTGAACAGGATTATGCCAAGAACCGTGATTCCTGTCCATTTCCAGATGCTGGCGGCGATTTCTTTTCTGAACATCGTCTCGAGACCTACCTTCAGCATTCTTCCGCCATCAATCGGTCCGAGAGGCGCAAGATTGAAGAGTCCGATGCCAAGGTTCAGGATCCACATCCAGCCAAGGAGCCCTGTCTGGGAATAGAAGCTGAGCTTGTATGGATTTCCTGCCGCCCATATCAACCCGCCATTCACACCCCGCAATGGTTCGTACTCTTTTTTTATTGACGTGTGCTGGTCGAGAAAAATACCCAAATATGGCCTGCCTTCGTTTGTGGGATGAGAGCCAAGCGTGATCTCAACAGACTTTCCTGCGGCAGTTGAAACCTGCATCCGGTCTCCTGGCTGTGTTGCATTGAATACCCCTATGAGGTCGTCGTAGTCTTTAATTTCCCTCTCCCCTGCCTGAATGATGATGTCTCCAGCTTCCAGCCCCGCTTCCTTTGCAGGAGAAGATCCTCCGCCCTCATCAAACCCCGTGATCTCAATCCCGTCTTGGGAGTTCATTGCCTGAACTATGGGCTGTGCAACCTGCCCCAAGAGGAATAGCAAAAGAAACGCGGCGACGATGTTTGCAAGGGGGCCTGCCGCAAATACTGAAAGCTGCTGCCAGGCAGGCCTCTTTCCCAACTCCTGCTCATCCGGCTCGACAAACGCTGCAGGTATGATCGGAATGAAGAAGCACACTGCTGCGAACCCGCTTGACTTTAACGGTATGCCGTAGACCCGGGCAAGCACGCCGTGGGAAAACTCATGAATCACTGCCAGAAAGAATATGGAAAGAATCCAGTAGAGCGGTGGAACAAAGATCGCTCCGTGCAGCCGGAAGGGAAGAACCAAGCCAACCCCCGGAGCGGCTTCGGGAGTCACAAGAATCTGGATGAAGTTTATTGCCAGTTCAACAACAATAAGGACCATGCCGAGAAACCCGACAATAATGCCCAGGATGCCAACCGCCTTCCAAAAGCGGGGCATGCGCCTTGCCAGGCGGTCCATGAGCTTAAGACCGAGGCCTGTGCGGAGCATGGCAAAATAGAGCACCGGAAAGAAAATCTTTTCGATCGTGATGAATTTCCTTTTCCAGTAAAGCAGCCCTAGTAGGAGAAAAAAGAGAATACCTGTTGCAACCAGCTCACTATTCATTTTTTTCTAACCGGTCGCAGCTTTCTTGCCTGGCACTTTCTGCATTTGATCTTTCCGGCAAGAACAAAACGATTCTCTGCCCGGACTGCGGTCTTGCAGATCTTGCAAATAAATTTATTCCTGAACAAACGAGCCTGCGCTTCTGGGAATTTTACCATAGTCAATCTCCTTTTATCTGCTTCATCACTCTCTGGCCAAGGATGCTCCAATACATCACGCTGCTTCCTTCGGCCAGCTTTCCCTGCAATTCCGAAGGGATTGCAAGATCAAATGTCTCATAAGTCTCCGAGTCCATAACATTTGCCTTTTCCCCAACGATTGACAATACCTGCGCCGATCGCTTATCGACAATAGGGACTTCGATATTGTCATGCCCGGGGGCGACGATCACCCTTTTTTTCTCGTCAATAAGGCCAGTCCCAGTCAAGCGAACTTTTGCATGACCGTGCTTTCCTGGCCGCGATATCTGGATATCAACAACTTTGCAGGCTACACCCTCTATGACAATATAGTTTCCTATCTTCAGCGAGCCGATGCTTGTAAACTTTGTCCCTTCCATTCCTGCTTCACCTTACGCTATTTTCCCTCTTTTTTTAAGTTTTTGTATTTCGGCCAATCCTTGCTTTTCCTTAACCCTTGCCTGATGGATCTTTTGCAGCCAGCGCAATATCCTCGGGCTTCACTGTTTTTCTGCCTGCGTGGCTCGCAAGCCTGACCGCCAGCCTTGCAGTGGCTTCAGCCCTTTCTTCCAGGATGTCCCTGAGAGCGGCCTTTGCGGTTTCCCCCACACGCTCAGCTCCTCCTTTTTTAAGGATCTTCTCCATTGCTGCAAGAGGGAGATGCTTGGCAACCACAACGAAAGGTTCAGACGATGTTATATAAATGTTATGTTCTGGCGCCTATCAGCCAGCTCCATCCCTTTGCCTTTCTGGCAACTCTGCTCAACTCCTGCTCGAGCTGCTGGGCATTTGGAAATCTCTTTTCCTCTGCAAGAAACTCAGGAGGATGGTGGATTGTGCGTTCTCCTTTGCTGGAGAACTTATATTTTTTGTGGAGCATCTCATGGAAAAGCACATATTCCAAAAGCTTTGGATGATCTGCAAGGATTGAGCTGATAGTGATGAGATCCCTGGCGTACTCGTATGAGCCTAATTTGGATGTCGTTGAATTCCCCATTGCCAGATTTGGCATCTCGAGCATCCCATTGAAATATTGCTCGTTCAGCTGCCCGAACACTTCGGCAAGCCTTTCGTCCACGTTTGTCTTCGGCACAGCTAGATGGAGATGCTTGATAAATGAGCTGTAATACTCCATCTCTATCGTCCGTCTTCTTGTCTTGAAGATCTGCGAAAGCAGCGACTGAATCAGGCCTAAGCGTATCTCCTTGTCTACTTTTCTCCATTTCTTGTTCAGGTGGAATGCCAGATTGCTGCCAGAAAACCTGATATTCGAGTTATAATCCTTGAGCTGCCAGGAATACTTCACTGAAGATGCATACGTGTATGGCCTGCCTGGATAGAGCCCATGGAATGCTTCCTCAACGATGTCCATACTCTCACTGCTGATACTTACTGCTGGATCTCATATCTCAGAATTGCCGCAATCTTCCCAATGTCCTTGAGCTGGACCCCTTCCCGGGTCTCAACTGAAATAATCTTTACCTCAGACGAGTATCTCTTTGCCTCTTCTTCTATCTTTTCAATCTTCTCGTCTTCCATTGCCTCTGAGACGAGGACTATGGCAACCGCTCCCATCTCCAGGCGCTTCATCACCTCTGTGAACCCATACGCCACTGCGTTAGGATGCTTTGCCAGCATCTCAAAGAGCTTGTTCATGATGGCTTTTTCTTCAGCGATGCCCTCCTGGCTGAGGACGTCCTGGCTTTTGTCCACAAGCTCCTGCAGCCCAAAGTCCTCAGTGTAGCTCAAATCCTTTATTGCAATGATTTTCTGCTTCACTTGGTCAGTAATCGTGCCGCTATCAACAAAATCATATTTTGTCGGGCCAGGTCCGCCGACCAAAATGCCCTTGAGGTGGGGGGCGTTGAGGAACTGCTCTTTCATGTAATCAGCAACTTTCTTGAAATGGTCCCTGATGGCGCCTTCTCTCTGCCTTGCGAACCGCGCTGCAGATTGGCCTCCTGCGCGGAATTTTCCTGGGACCTCTGAATGGGTCTTTACCATGGGCTGGATTGTCTTGCCCTTCAAAAAAGCAATTGCTGCGTCTCTCCTGTCAATCACCACGAGCCCGTACACCTCTTTGGATTCCATCATCTCGGCGAGGATACTGACGACGAATTCCTTGTCGCAGCGGTAGATCCTCGTCTGGAGCGGGACTGGCGGCTCGATGCTCCATACCTTGACATCGCTCTGTCCCTCCCTTTCAGCTACATTTCCGGAAAAGACAGCCAAGCCATGCTCAGGAGTCCTCTTGAACAGCCGAAGATGCTGGATCATGCGCTCCAAAGCATCGATCACATTCTTCTTTGTAGATGCAGATTTGATATTGACTGCTGTGCCCTGCTCCTGGCCGAGGTGATTGATGATCTTATTCATGTCATAGCCTGCAGGAATATACACAGAAACCAGCTCCGTATGCCTGCCCCTATGCTTCTCTAGCTCTTTGATGAATCTTTTGAGATGGTGCCTTTGCGCCTCGTTGATGCTCACCCAGCAAACCAACCTTTATTTTTTTATAAAGCTTTGCAACTTGTTAACCAACAGTGGGCTAAGTCTCCCCCATGTTAATGGGGTAGATGGATGCCCACGATGCGAAGCATCAATACCTGCTTGAATTCTCCCGTATGTACATTGCCACGACTTCAGCTGAAACATGGCCTGCTGTGCCGCAGTAATAGCTTGACGCCCAGAAATCCTCTGTTTCCGGTCTCGTTTGCCTGATAATTGCAAACTTTTGCCGCAGCTCTTTTGACGTCCATGCTTTCAGGCTCTGCACAATACGGGCAGGAGCCCATCTTGGCGGTGCGGAGACAAAGAGGTGCACATGATCCGGCATGATTTGCAGCGCCATGACTTTCCATCCTTTCCACGCGCAGACACGAACTATGGTCTCCCGCACAGTTTCGCTGAAGGGCTTTGCAAGCACCCTCATCCTCGTTTTGGGAATCCAGACCAGATGGTAATTGATATTGTACACCGAGTGCCTTGTTTTCCTGACCTTTGCAATCTCAATCTTTGCATGTTCTCCAAGAGCGAAATGCTCTTTGCAGTCTATACTTGCAGCATTCTGCTGCAGCATACTTACAACACTCCAATCTGTTTTTGTTCTTGCCATTTCTTTTCCTCCAGCGGATTTTTTGCCAATGTTGGTCGCCGCCAGAAGAAAGCTACCTCTTTTTTTGGAGCCATATGATTTTAGCGAAGCGACCCGAAGGGGAAAATCATAATGAGCGAGAAAAAAGTAGCTTTCTTCCACATTTGCCGAAGGCGCTTGCGATAGCTTTTCCTAAGAGGCTTCAGCCGTAAGGCTGGAGAGTTTCACCTAATTTTCCTAAGTAACACTAAGACTTTTAACACAAAGTAACACAAAGGCTTTTGGCGTAGGGAAGGGTGGCATCATTCTGTGAGCATCTTAGGTATAGGAAAGAGCAGCGACAAGGGGGTTGTCCAATTCGGGGAATGTCGCTTTGCAGGGATACAAGCGCATGTGAACTCGATGCCACCCCGAACGAGCCTACGCCAAAAGCCTAACAATCAACAAGTTTACTTAACGCCTGCAGAGTTCTTGCAGATTTCTTTGTTTGTCCTTATCTTTTGAGGTTTTTGATTAGGGGCTAACGTTCCAGCATCCCTGACTCAGGATTATTACTACTATAAAGTAAATAAAAATAGAAAACTTTAAAAAGCCCTTTTGGTTCTCTTTTGATTATAGTCTCAGTTTGATTACAGTTATAGCCTCGATTATGGTACCTAACACATTGCCGGGAGTGGACGCCCATCTTGATGAAGAAGGCCTGTCAGTTGCACCTATGGTTGTCTGCGGTGAATGCAAGCGGAAGATGGAGAGAGTCGGAGCGGATTCTTATACGTGCTCCGAGTGCGGGGAGAAGTTTAGCCAGAAGGATTAGGCGCGGCTCCATTTTTCTATTATCCTTTATTACATTATCCTCTCTATCCCCTTTGTTACCCTCCTTTAAACAGCAATTTTAAATAGAAATACTTATAAAACCTGACGATACTTGTTAGTTAACCATGGTGAAGTCTCCAAAGAACATCCTTCTTGTTTATCCTGAGTTTCCAAAGACAACGTACTGGAGCTTTAGCGGAGCGCGCCGGTTTGATGGAAGGAAGGCTGTGATGCCACCGCTTGCCTTACTTACTGTTGGAGCGATGCTTCCTAAAGACTATGACCTAAGATTAGTTGATATGAATGTGAAAGAGCTTACTGACGCTGATTTAGAATGGGCTGACTCTGTATTTACCTCTTCTATGATTGTGCAGAGGGATTCTCTGGAGGAAGTTACGACCAGAGCGCATGAGCATGGAAAATCTGTTGTTGCAGGAGGCCAGCTGCCAACCCTTGCATATGAGCAGATCCCCTGGGTTGATCATTTTGTCCTGAATGAGGCAGAAGCAACTTTGGGCCCTTTTCTTAAGGACTTAGAAGCAGGCAATCCTAAACGCGTATATGCGCAGGAGATCCGTGATTTTCGGGGCAAGGAAACCCCTTATCAGGAAGCGGAGATAGAACGCCTTATTAGATTTTTTGAGGGAAGTTCTCAGGATATCCGGATTGCAGCTACAAGGCCTGCTGCAAGAACTACCCCCTTGCCCAGGTTTGACCTTCTGGAAGATACTCTCTACGATTATGTCTCTATGGCAGTTCAAGTATCAAGAGGATGCCCTTTTAGCTGCGGCTTCTGTGAGATCCCTCGCTTATATGGCCATGGAGCCAGGGTAAAGGGAGGGAATCAAATCCTTGAGGAATTTGATGTGCTTCGTGATATGGGATGGAAGGGTTCTGTCTTTGTTGTAGATGATAATTTTATCGCCAATCAAAAGGAAATCAAAGCGCTCCTTCCTCAGATTGCAGCTTGGCAGGAAGCGCATGGATTTCCTTTCCAGCTCTTTACAGAAGCAAGCATGAACATTGATGATACGATCCTTGGCCTTATGCAGAAAGCCGGCTTTAATAGGGTTTTTACAGGCATAGAAACCTTTAATCCTGAAGTCTTACGGAATACCAGCAAAAGGCAGAATGCAGTCAGGGATATGCATGCTACTATCAGAAACATACAGCGTCATGGCATCGAGCCTTATGGCGGATTTATTGTGGGGCTTGACGGCTCTACTGAAGAGGATTATGACCTCATGATACAGTCTATCCGGGACCTTGGCATCGTCAATGCTATGGTTGGCTTGCTTACTGTTTCTCCGGGAAGCCCGGATTATTATACCTGCAAGAAAGAGGGAAGGCTTGTGCAGGAATCCGGAGGAGACAATACTCATTCTTTCACTTTGAATTTTGTTCCTAAGGATGGCCAGGATCCTGAGGAAATCATAAGACAGTACATGCGGGTCCTCAGCGCTGTCTATGACCCCACTCTTAAGAACTATTTTGAAAGAGTGCGCGCACTATATGATACTCTGGGCGAGACAGGCGTTCATTTTGCTGCAAATCCAAGCTGGAAAAGTCTTATGGCAGGCGTTAAGTCTTTATTGTACCAGCCCTTCCAGCCTTATGGGTGGGAATATTCCAAATTTATTGCTTGGACATTGAGACACCACCCCTCCAAATTTGTAGATGCCATCACAGATGCTATTAAAGGCCATCATTTTTGGGCGATTACGCAAGGAAGCCTGGAGCTCCATGAGCTTACAACCTTCATGGGCGATCACATTGAGTATCTCAATGGAAATGTCCCGAAATTAACAGAATCCATCCCGGAGAATGGAGAGTATCCTACTTTACTTGAGAGACTCCAAGGCTATCAGCATGAGGCTCAAGCAGCTCTTAGCCACGCTAAGCAGAGAATAATGAGCCTATCCCCTCCTTACAGAGAAGCTGCCCAACGCCATTATGCCTCTTTTGTGGAGCACATTGAGCATATCGTGGAATCGATTAATGGGATTGTCCACCCTTCTCAGAAATCAAAATCAGACGGCTCCTAAAACCAATGCAAGGAGAGCCATCCTCACCGGAATCCCATAATGCGCCTGCTGGAAGTAGACTGCAGCGTCTGTTCCGTCAACATCATGCACAATCTCTCCTACTTTTGGAAGGGGGTGAAGAATCTTGACATCGGGCTTCATCTGGCTGAGGATTGATCGGTCGAGCTTGTAGCTTCCCTCAACCTTCTTGAAGTCATTTTCGAACTGAAATCGCTCTTTTTGGATCCTGGTTGCATAGACAACATCCAAATCCCCGCATACCTCAGCTACATCTGCAACCTCGATACATTCGCATCTCTTCTTGAGCTCGCTGAGCTGGTCGTTCGGCATCCTGAGAGACTCAGGAGAGACAAAATACATCTTTGCCCCAAACAAGGACAATGCGTGAGCCAGAGAATGGACAGTTCTTCCGTACTTGAGGTCGCCAAGAAATCCAACCGAAAGACCATCGAGCCTCCCTTTTGTCTTGAGGATTGTAAAGAGATCCAGGAATGTCTGTGTTGGATGCTGGTTTGCGCCGTCGCCTGCATTGATGACTGGAACCAGGCTGGCTCCTGCTGCGCGGGCAGCTGATCCTTCCTCAGGATGCCGGATTACAACAGCATCGCAGTATCCTGATACGACCTTGATTGTATCCTCCAGGCTTTCTCCCTTTCTCATTGAGGTGTTCGAGGCGTCAGAAAACCCGATGACGTTGCCTCCAAGCCTGTGCATGGACGCTTCGAATGAGAGCCTCGTTCTTGTGGACGGCTCGAAGAAGAGTGTTGCAAGAATCTTGCCCTTCAGGACAGGCCCTTGCTGCTGGATGCCTTCAGCGACCTTTAGGATATGCAAGAGCTCTTGCTTGGTGAAGTCCTTGATAGAAATGATATGCCTGTTTTTGAAGTTCATTAAAAACTGAAGGGATACTCTAAGGTTTATAAACATAGTGGTTGAATAGGCTCAGTAGAAAGTCAGTCGGCATCGGGCTCGCTTGCGCTTGTATTCGAGTATGCTGACACCCCCGACGGTGCTAAAAAGAGCTACGCTCTTTTGGCACACCAAAACGCCCAAAGGCGTTTTGATTGGGCCAACCCTCCGTCAGCACTGCTCATGACTGCGAAGAAGCTCAGAAAGGATGCCGGAATTTCTACTGAGCCCGAACGCGAGGAAAGTTTTTATACCCCGGAATTTCTCTCTTTTTATGCAGAGTTTTGCCATTGCTGTAAAGTCATTTATCGTGAATGATGCCAACCAATTACTGCTTCTCAAGCGGAGAGCAAACGACCCCCATAAGCCCGGAACCTGGGATATCCCTGGAGGGAGGCTGGATTCCGGAGAAGATCCTCTGGCGGGGCTGTTGCGGGAGACGGCAGAAGAGACACATCTGCCCGTCACTGTAGTCGGGCCATTAGGAGTTCATCATTTTACAAGGGATGATGGGCAGAGAATCACCATGCTTATCTTTCTCTGCAGGGCAATGGCAACAGATGTGGAGCTTTCTGAAGAGCACACTGAATACCGATGGGCTGCTCTGGACGGCTCGTCTCTTATTCCTGACTGGCTCTTTGACCAAGTAGCGTTCTTTACCAGATATTTTAAGCGCTGATTTAAGGCCCAGTCGCGGATTTAAGAGCAGTTCTACCTCCTTATCCTAAAGAACCTTCCTTCGTTCTGGGTTTCCCGCTGCTTTTTCCTGAAGCCGATAGCAACATGATCGTTCTTGAGCGCCTTTACGACCAAAGATTCATCATACCCTTTTTCTTTGGCCTTGTCGAGTATATACTCATGGAGAAATCCTTTTCCAAGCCCTTCTTTCACAAAACGCCTGATACGCTCAAATTTCATCTCCTGCTCCCTGCTGAGCCGCTCCAGGCTTTCACTGACGTGCTTGCGAGACCATCCCTCAACAACAAGCAGATCCTGCAGATCCTGCCTGCTGATCCCGCCATCATACAGCACATCATAATCGTTTCTGATGTGGCGGATGATATAGCTGAGGTGCGCATATTTCCTGAAGTACTTCCTCCTCTTTGAAATGAAGATAAGATATCCGGCAATCACCAGGAAGGCAATGTATTTGCTGTTCCTGGCAAGATTTTCCCGCGCAAACACATTCCCGCAATCAGAAGGGCAGTTGGATTCGTCCTCCCCAAAGCCACAGTACCCATTTCCGCAGCTGCATCCTGAAGGGTCCTGGATTTTTTCGTAAGGGGCTTCTCTCCCAACCACAACAAACTTGTCCAGCGGCGAGCACGCTCCGACCTTCATATCGAAATAATTGTTCTGACCCAGCAGGCTCGCTTCCTCTTCTTTTCCCAATATCTCGCTGGATACAATCTTCTCTATGATCTGCCTTGAGTAAGGATTATCGATCAGTTCGGAATGGCTCACATTCACCTCGAAATAATTCCCGCACTGGTTGTCGATATAGCCTTCTCCGACGTGCTGCGCGCTTCTGACTGACACAATTCCGTCATTCGCAACCTCCTCCCTGAATCCGGACTGACCAAAAAAGACCTGATTGAACTCATAGGGCTTTGTGCCAGCGACCACATAGTAGCTAATCCCCGGAACGCGCGGGGTGATGATCCCATTGACCACCTCCCGAATCGTGTTGCTGTAATAGTTGAACACATTAAAGGAGCCTTTCTTGTTGATTAGTGATTTGAAAAGATTCAGATAGACCTCTGCTGCAGGGCTTCCTTCATTAGGGGCTCCTGCAAGAACGACTTTCCTCACCTTGCCAACAAACGTGTAAGACCGCTCAAACTTCTTATTCTCCGTAAACCCAAAGTTCAAGGCCTGCTGGGCAACCAAGCCTCCAAGGCTGTGGGCAACAATGTAGAGG
>Ga0209541_10002920_pt1 | contig 31934 bp, 43 predicted proteins | sample RifCSPlowO2_01_FD_184027 | JGI IMG/M metagenome (GOLD analysis project Ga0209541, IMG submission 184027) | Groundwater microbial communities from Rifle, Colorado - Rifle CSP2_plank lowO2_0.1 (SPAdes) (version 2) | ecosystem: Environmental > Aquatic > Deep subsurface > Groundwater | place... | reverse complement strand
TAGGAAACTTTGGTTCAATCTGGGTTCAAAATCCTCCTTACGAGATTATTGGAGAACATGGGATGATTCCAAGTCGTGGCCATAGTTGGCATCCAAATAAAGATGAATTGATTAAAGTATGCAAGCTGTATTTAGGAATTGATGAATAATTATTAATTCTTAATAACCTGCTCTTCTGTAGCCTTGAACCATAAGTTTTCTATGTCAGCTACTCTTTGAAAGTTCTGCAGTTTATTAGCCAGCTCAAGAATTGTGTCGCGAGGCTTTGAAATAATAACCAAGTCAGTTTCCTTGATTGCCCTTTCAGGATACAAGCTTGGGTAGACACCTGCATATGCTATTGGTTTTTGCAAAATTTTAAGTGAAAAGATTATTTTAGATGCCACTTCTGCTGTTTCTTCATTTGCTGAAACTACTATTAAGCCAGAGGTTTTGCATTTTTCAATTAAATCCTTTTCATCTCTGTAAAACACTTTTACTTTATGGCCATTTTCAAATAAATACTTTGCAACCATCTTTGGACCAGTGTCTTCAGAAGTTGAAGTTGAGATTAGCGCGATTTCCATTCTAACTACCTTATCTTCTAGTTAAAATAGCTTTTGTATTCTGAAGAATATATAAAGAAGTAAAAATTAATGAAAGTAATTAATCTTTAAAATTACTTGGCTCAATAACTATTTTATTTCCTATTTTTGAAATATCTATGGGGGTGTTTTCGTTTAATTTTAACTGCTTTTCTAGATCAGATGGTATTCTAAAAATTAATCCTCCGCCACTTTTTGATAGATGCCTGCGCAGCTTTAAAGGTTCTGGCCAAATCCCCAATCTTCTTGCAACTTCGATTGATTTTTGAGTTTCTCCTTCAAACGGGAACTCTTCATTGCACGAGCTACATCTCTCTCCTTTGAGAATAAAAATATATCCCTCTACGTCTAATATAATATCCTCTACTTTTATCAAACTGCCTTGCTCACAAATTTTACATTTTTTCATTTTCCTTCAGCTCCAGTTATAATAAATATTTCCTTATAGTCGTCATCTTTGATGAAAATTAATTTTTTGCTGCTTCCTCGGGTCTTGATGTATGCCTCGTATTTGGTTTTACCAACTTTTTCTATTTTATCTGCATTTTCGATAGCTTTTCTTAATGAGTATATGTCCCAATCCCATTTTCTCATCCACGTTAATATAAAATGCTTACTTGGTCTAACTTCATATCCAATTAAATCCATACTTTTTCACTATGTTTTGTGATGTTTTTATTATTTAAAAATGTTTTGTTTTTAAATTATAGACTGCATTTAAAATTTCATCAACACTAATTGCTTTCATGCATTCCAAATTTCTATCATTATTGTATTTGCATTGAGATTTCATACAGGCTGTGCATACTTCATGTTTTTTCTGTATTGAAATAGCTTTTGGTGATCTTGGACCCCAGATTTCAGAGTCTCCTGCGCCAAATAAAGCAACTACAGGCTTGTTTAAGGCTGCTGCGATGTTTGTTGCGGAAGAATCTATTCCTATAGTAATATCGCCTCTGTTTATTAAAGCAAACAATTCCTGGATGGATATTTCTCCAAGCCAAACCGCATCTTTTTTGTTTACGATTAACGATTTCACTGAATCAATGAAATCTTTTTCTTTGTTTGTTCCTGTAAATAAGATTTTAACTTTATAATTTTCAATTAATTTATCTGCTAATTCAGCAAACCGCTCCTTAAACCAAGTAGGATGCGTCCATGAAACCATATGCAATACTGCTACTTTATCTTTAGAACTTATTTTATTTTCAGCTAATTTTTTATTTATAGATAATTCTGCTTTCTTTGAAACAAAAATTTCTGGAGAATCATCTTTTGAATTTATATCAATTAATTTTAAAACATCTAAGTTGTCATCTATTTTGTGCTTTAATTTCCTGTCAGGCAGCAATTGTTTTGTGAGGAAATATCCCTTAGGCTCTTTGAAACCAACTCTTGTACAGCCGATTCTGTAGGGAATGTCAGCTTCTTTTAACATTTTAGATACAGTGTAAGTTCCATTATGCAAAATAATTCCTAAATCATATTTTGTTTTTTTTAAATCTTCTAAATAATCCTGATAGTTTTCTTCTATTTTTTCTGAATTCCATGTTATTATTTTGTTTAAGTTAGGATTGCCTTCTAAAACCTGCCCCATTCCGTTTGGAATTACTATGTCAATGTTAGCATCAGGAAAATTTTTCTTTAAAGCTCTTATCGCTGGAGTTGCTACAATGATATCTCCGATTCTTTTTAATTCTATTATTAAAATATTTTTAATGTCTTTAGGCAATTCCGGCTTTTTTGAGAAAAGCTTTTTTGTTTTGTATAAAGAGTAAGATGTTAAGTTAGATAAAACCCTTAATTTATCCTCTGTTCTGGCTTGGAAGTTTTTCATAGAAATTTTAAGAAAGATAAAGGTTTATATGTTTTATTGAGAAAGTTTCTGTATAATCTCGTCCAATACTTTAGTCTTATTTTCTTTATTTATCCTAAACCCTCCGATTTCTTTATGCCCTCCTCCGCCGTAAGATTTACAGATTTCTCCAATGTTTTTGTATTTGAAATTTTTAAAATTATTAATTACAATTAAAAAACCAAGCTTGTTTTTTTCTTCATATTTATTGATTATCAAGAGATAATTTATTTTCGGATAAAGTAAGTATATTTTAAACATTGGAAAGATTCTTTTTTTATCTGAAGAATCCATAACTAAAACATTTTTAATTATTTTTTTATTTTTCTTTAAAAACTTCATTGCTTCTTGATTAAACTTTTCCAGATTTTTCAGATAATTTAATATTTCTCTATTTTTAATTATTTGCTCTATTGAATTTTCTTCTAAAATTAACTTTAAAATTTTATTTAGAATATTTTTTCTTTCTTTTTCTTTGAAAGGATAAGATAACAATAAGAAATTTAATTTAAATAATGGAATGTCATCTTCTACATCTTCTTTTGTGAAGCTTCCTGAATCTGCTTTATCCAATTGTTCAGTTAATTCTTTGTAATAAGCTGGAAATTTTCCATTGTAATACTTATAAATAACTCTTGCACAGCTTTTTTCCAATTTAAAAGAGCCTTTGAATTTTTTATTTATTTTGTGAGAAATATGATGATCAAACCACATACCGCATTTTTCATCAAAAGCTAAGTCAGCAATAATTGTATTTTTGTCAATGTTGAGCTTCATTTTTTCTTTTTCAGTGATTTCAGAAAATATGACATGATTAATCCTTGTTGCTTTTATTAGTAATGCTGCAGAAGCAACTCCATCTAAATCGTTATGAACAATTATTTTATTCATTTACATACCAGGAAACTTGCCTTTGAATTTTCTCATTAATGTTTCAGGGTCTTTGCCCTGGATTCCTTTCATCATTTTTTTAGCCATTTTATACTGCTTTAACAAATCGCGAATTTCAGAAGCAGGCACTCCTGAGCCTTTGCTTATCCTTGAAATCCTGTCTCCGGCGATTATTTCAGGCTCTTCCAATTCTACCCGAGTCATGGAATCCATTGCAAATCTCCAATGCTGCAATTTGCCTTCCTGAACATTGAGCACTTCTTTAGGAAGTTTTAACTGAGACATACCGGGGATTAACTCCACTATTTTAGATAGAGAACCCATTTTAGACATCGCTTCCATCTGCTCATATAAATCCACTAAATTAAAATGGCCTTTTAACATTCTCTTGCTTAAATCCTGGGACTTCTCATCCGAGATTGCTTCTTTTGCCTTTTCCAACAACGCTTCCAAATCACCCATGCCGAGCAATCTTGAAACAAAATTCGGCGGGTTAAATACTTCAAAGTCATTAGGATTTTCTCCTGTTGCTATGAATTTAATTTTAGCTCCTGAAACTGCTGCTGCACTTAAAGCTCCGCCTGCTTTGCCTGTTCCATCCATTTTTGTAACAATAATTCCTGTGATGTTAACAGAATCATGGAATGCCTTAGCTTGGCGCTCAGCTGTCTGGCCTAATTCAGCTGGAATAACCAATATTCTTTCATCTGGCTTTATCAAATCATTTAAAGACTTAATTTCATCAATCAACTCCTGCAGTAAAGAATCTCGGCCTGCGGTGTCAATCAATAATAAATCAAAATCTTTGAATTGTTTTTCGAATTTTTTATAAATTTTATTTGGATTTTTTTCATTTTCATCTATGAAGCATTTAATTCCAACCTGATCAGACAAAGTTTTTAGCTGCTGTCTTGCAGCGGGACGGTGGACATCCAATCCCAAAGATGCGACTTTGTAATTTCTTTTTTTGTAGTAATTTGCTAATTTTGCAATTGTTGTGCTTTTCCCGGAACCAAACAATCCAACTAACATTATCTTAAAGGGTTTTTTATTTGAAAGTTTAATGTCGTCTTTTTCTTTTCCTAACAGATTAGTTAATTCTTCATAAACAATATTAATCAAGAATTCTTTCTTTGGAGCTTCTTTTGTGGGTTTTTCCTCTTTAAATCTAGATTTTATTTTATTTGTTAAATTAAAAACGAGTTTAACATTAACATCTGACTGCAAAAGGCTTCTTTGAATTTCCTGAGTTAGTTCATTTACAAGCTTTTCATCTATGAATAAAGCTGAAGTTATCTTCTTCAAGGAATTCTTTAAGGAACTAGATAGATTGTCTAAAACCATGCAATATCATTAAGAAATAGAGTTTATAAAACTTAATCCTTTTCTCCTAAACCTAAATTTTTTAATATTTCTTCTGGATTATATTCCTTTAAGTCAGACATCAATTGCCCAGATCCTACGTAAAGAACAGGCTTTTTTCCAGTATAAACAGCAGATAAGAAAGCGCCGCCCTTTTCATCAACATCTGCTTTTGTCAAGATTACCGCGTCTACACCAATTGCATTATCAAACTCCCTCATTTGAACTGCCACATCGCTTCCTGTCAATGAATCCACCACCAAAATTATAACATCGGGATTATTAACCCTGGAGATTTTCTTTAATTCATCAATCAAGTCTTTGTTATTATGAATTCTTCCTGAAGTGTCTGCTATAACCACATCGTAGAATTTAGATTTAGCATTTTTTATTGATTCAAATATTATTGAGCAGGAATCCTTTGTAGATTCATTATGAATTACCGGGATATCTACCATTTTTCCATATTCCACTAATTGACTCATACCTGCTGCTCTGAATGTATCTCCTGCTGCCAACATCGGCTTATAGCCTTTATTTTTTAAATACAATCCGAGCTTAGCGCAGGTTATTGACTTCCCTGAGCCGTTATAGCCTATAATCAAGAAAACGCAGGGTCTTTTTTCTTTTTTTGATTTTTCAATTAATTTAAAAATATCTAATTTAGGCGTTGTTAATATTTCTTCAATAGATTTCCTTAAAGCTAATTTAATTTCTTTTTCTATTCTTCCTCTTTTTAACTGGCTGTTAATCAAATCCATCTTTAAATCTTCTTTTATTTTATCAACTACCTCCAGAGCTACATTATTTTCCAATAAAATTATTTCAATCTCCTGGAATATCTCATCAAACTGCGATTCAGAAATTCTTTTTGTAGTGACTTTTTCCTTAACTTTTGAAAAGAAGCCTTTTCTTTGGATCTCCTCCTCTAAATCTTCTTTTTTAATATCTTCCTGAATTTTTTTTATTTCTTCTTTTCTTTCTTTCTTTTGTTTTTCTTTTTTTAATCTCTTTTCCTCGAACTCGTCCTGCTCTTCTTCTAAAGTCTCTGCTTCCTCCTCAACTTTCTTAGTTACCCTGCTTACTGCAGCTTTTAACTTGTCTTTTAAAAATCCAAACATTTTATTATGAGCTTACCTCTTCTTTAGCTGATTCAAACATTTTTCTTATAGATGACACAAGATTTTCATCACGATGTTCATCTGGAAGAGTTTTCTCAAGCTCTTCCTTGTTTGTATCAAAGTATTCATAAAATTTAGGAGCTAACCTTACAAGCTTAGTCAAACCATGAGGCTTTCTTAAAATCAATTCTTTTTCCTCTAATAATTTAAGATGTTCATAAGCAGTATTCCCTCTGATCTTTATAATTTTACTCTGCAAAATAGGCTGTTTCCATGCTATAACCGCCAATGTTGAAATAATCGGCTTATCGAACTCTGTTTCTGTCATTAAGCTTTTTACTATCGGTACAAAATCAGGCCTTATATGCATCCTGTAAGAACTACCCTGTTCAAGAATTTCCAAGGCAGAGTCTTTAACTCTATATTCTTCCTTAAGGTCTTCTATGGCTTTTTTTACTGCTCCAATTGAGCCTAAACTCATCATTTCGGCTATTTTGCCTAATTCCAAGAATTTTCCTGAAGCAAACAAGACTGCTTCTACCTGTTTTTTATAATCTTCTGGCATAATTCAGGATTAAAGCAAGAGTTATTTAAATGTTTTTAGTTTATCTGGAACCTTAAAATTGCGCCTATACCGCCTAAGTTTTTGAACTGCCTGCCTTCCTGGGTTGAATTTCCGACTATTTCTGTTTTTGCCCCTGAACTTGCAGCTTTCTCCTCCATGGCTTCTGCGGTTTTATCATCAAGAACATCTTCTGAGATAATTAAAGTATTTACTGCGCCGTATTCCAGGGCTTTTTCAACGTCTTTTAAGCCATAAACAACCATCTTTGCATTTGTTGACAACATTGAGAAAAATTTGTTTAAAATTTCTTTTTCTGATGTTATGGATTCTTTTGACAATAAGTCAGAGGATTTTTCCACCAATTCCTCCAATCCGGACTCATCTGTGTAAGTTATGTCCTTGACTCCGATTATTTTCTTTTTTACTTCATTATTGATAAATGGACCGTCTAAAAATTCATTTTTTGTAGGACCTGGCCCGCCCAAGATTATTCCTTTTATTTCTTTTTTATTTAAAAATTCCTGATTGACAACTTCTGCTATTCTGATATAAAATTCTTTAGCTGCCTGCTCTCTTAATCTGCTGAAGCGAGCTGCACTTTGTCCCCCGGTTTTGTATTTTCCAGGAACTCCGGAGGTTAGATTATGCAATTTTTCAATGTAATTTCCTTTTAACAAGCCTATTGTCGCTTCTCTTTTGTCCATGACAATTAATCCGTGGATAAAATCATTGTCAAGCTGCTGTTCAAGAGGTTCAACAACAAAAGTCTGGTCGCATCTGTACATTTTAACTGTCAAAGGCATCGGAGGCTCTATGCTGAAGACCTCAATGTTTGTTTTTGATTCATTATCTGAAATATTCCCTGCAAATCCAGCCAAACCATTTGGAGGCGTCCGCTTATACAGCCTTAAGTGGCGCATTAATCTTTCCAGAGAATCCTGGACATTAGTTCTTGTTCTTTTGTCTTTTATGTTAGATGCTGTCTGCTGCTCATTTGCTAATTGCTGTATTGTTTTTAAGATATCATAGCCTGCTGGGATGTAAACAGAAATAAGCTCTGTATGCCTGCCTCTAACCTGCTTTAGATTATGAATAAATCTTTTCAATTTATATTTTTGCTTCGTGTTTATTTCTTCCATGATAGACACCTATAGTTTCTATAACTTTCTTTTAATTTATTAATAAAGAGGCTATTTAAAAGTTATTATAAGTCAGAACTTTATGTCTAGCTTATTTCCGAATTTTATCTCTCTTGAATTTGTAACTGTCTTTAAGTCTGGCAAGAATTCTGAATTTTTAAATTTCAATGGAAGAGTTAATGAGACTTCTTCCTTGAGAGATTTTTGCTGAGAAGTTTTAAATGACCTTACATTGGAAATTATTTCTATTAAGCTGTTTCCTTCATCTTCAAGTTTTTTATTTATCATTTTTTTATCGCATTCAGGCCATAAAGCTATATGGATACTTTTTTTCTTTTCATGCTTCTTGAAATAAATCTGATAAATTTCCTCTGTTATATAAGGCATTATCGGGGCGAATAATTTTAATATTGCCAACAATGAAACATATAAAACATATTGAGCAGATTTTTTTTCTTTTTTGCTTCCATTGTAAAGCCTGTATTTTATAATTTCCATATAATTATCGCAGAAAACATTCCAGAAGAAATTCTCTGTTTCGGATTTTGTCCTGAAGTATTCATAATTTTCAAATGAATCTGTGCATGTTTTAATCAGAGAATTTAATCTTGACAGCTGCCATGCATCAAATGCCAAAAGTTTTGTTTTTTTAGGACTGTAATTTTTTAAATGCATTATCGAGAATTTTGAAGCATTCCACAGCTTGTTGATAGTTTTTTGGCCCGCAACCAGCTCTTTTTCTTTGAATGGAATGTCATCCCCTAGTTTTGATGAAGCTGCCCAGAATCTCAATGAATCTGCTGAGTACTTGTCAATCATTACCTGGGGCTCGATAATATTTCCTTTTGATTTGGACATTTTCCTGCCGTCAGGATCTAGAGCCCATCCGCTTATTGCAACATTTTTCCATGGCAACTTACTTTCATGAAGATATGACCTAGCTACAGTGTTGAAAAGCCAGAATGAAATTATGTCATGAGCTTGAGGCCTTAAATCCATTGGAAAGACTTTTGATTTAGTCAATGACTGGGCGATTTGAGGCGTTAATGAAGATGTTGCCCATGTATCCAGCACGTCTTTTTCAGGAGTTATGTTAGATGAAGAGCATTTAGGGCATTTTTTTATTATTTTGTCTTTTAAAGGATCTACAGGAAGCTGAGATTCTTTTGCCAGAATTATTTCACTGCAGTCTTCACAATACCAGACTGGAAATGGAACTCCGAAAAATCTCTGACGTGAGATGCACCAATCATACTTTAACCCTTTAACCCAGTTGTCATAGCGGTTTTTCATATGAGCTGGATGCCAGCTTAACTTGTTTCCTAATTCTAAAAATTTTTTCTTTAAGTCCAAGTATTTTATGAACCATTGATCGGTCATTAAAATTTCAATTTCTGTCCCGCATCTTTCATGAACGTTTACAACATGCTTTATCGGCTCTATTTTTTCTATTCTTTTTTCTTTTTCTAAATCCTCAATTATTGCTTTTCTTGCCTGCTTGGATTTTAATCCTGAGTATTTTCCAGCCTGCTCATTTAATGTTCCGTCTTTGTTCATTATCTCAATTGGAGTGATTTTGAGCTTGTTAATCCATTCAACATCATCCATGTCTCCGAAAGTACAGTGATAAACAGCACCTGAGCCGAATTCCATATCAACATCCTTATTGGAGTAAATTTTTACTTCCCTGTTAAAGAAAGGAATTTTTGCTTTTGCTCCTATAAATTTCCTGTATCTTTTGTCATTCGGGTGGACGTGAACTGCAACACACGCAGGCATTAACTCGGGGCGGGTTGTAGCTATTGTTATTTTTTCGCCTATAGAAGTATCGAACTTCATGTAAATAAATTCAGAATCTTTTTCTTTGTCTTCCAATTCAACCTGGGCGATTGCTGTTTCACATTCCGGACACCACATAAATGGAGTGCGCTTTCTGTAAGCTCTTTTTTTCTCATATAATTTTATGAAATGCTTCTGAGATATTCTCTGGACTTCTGGTGATATTGTCGTGTAGAATAAATTCCAGTCACAGCTCATTCCGATTCTTTTCCAGTCTTTCAAATATTTAGGCCTTAGCTCTGATTCCAGAATTCTTAGACAGAGCTTTATGAATTCCTGCCTGTCCATTCTTGATGCCTTGACGTTTTTTTCCTTTTCAATCAATCTTTCGGTTGGAAGGCCGTTGTCATCTGTTCCAAAAGGATAAAAGACATTAAAATTCTGCATTCTTTTGTATCTGACTAAAATATCTTGCTGTGTGTAGGAGAATGCGTGACCTAAGTGCATTTTTCCTGAAACTGTGGGGGGAGGAGTGTCTATTGAGAATATCTTTTTCTTAGATTTTTGGTTGAAAGCGTAGATTTTATTTTTAATCCAGAATTCCTGAATTGCCTCTTCCCGCTCCTTAGGATTGTAGTGTTTTGATTCCATTAATACTAAGAATATAAGTGGATTTTAAAATGTTTGGTTTAGTTGATATGTTAAAATGACAGAAATGTCATGGACGCGTGAAGTTTATAAATAAAATAGAAAATTCTAATTTATGTTTATTCAAACTTCCTATGGTAAAATCCCAGAAAATGAATTAGTCTTAAAGAAAATTCCTGAATGTCCTAAAATAGTTTTGAATAATTATCTTAATCTATTTTATGATAGAGAGATAGACTCAAAAACACGTTTAATTAAAATTTATGATAAAAAGATACGTCAAATAGGAGAAATTAATGGTGAAAATATTAATGAAGACACATTTAGAAAATCAATTTATATGGGTATTGATAGCTCTCCTCATAAAATAAAAGTAATAAAATATTTAAATCCAAAATTAGCTTATTTTTTAGGTTACTTCTATGGTGATGGTGGGTTGAAAGATATAAGGAGGTCATATAAAATTTCTGGAAAACATGATCATAAAATGATACTTGGAGATGAATTTAGAATTCAAATTGAAAAGAATATAATCCCATTAGTTGAAAATATATTTAATATTCATGTTACTCTAAGATTAGAAAGAATTGGAAAGGGGCAAAGATTATATTACATAAATCCAACTTCAAAAATAATTTATAGATATTTAACAAAATTATTTGAACTTAATGAAGGTCCTAAAAAGAACCTAAAAATCCCCAAGATTATCCTTGATGCAGGGATAAATATTAGAAAATGGTTTGTTAGAGGTTTCATTGATGCGGATGGAGATACCAGAGCTAGCGAAGCTTACATAAATAATAAAATTAGTTCTCCTAGAATAAAAATTAGAATAAAAGAAAAGGAATTATTAATACAACTTCAAGAAATCCTTAATAAAGATTTTAAATTTGGATTTACGGGACCTTATTCTGATAGGGAGAATGAATATTATATCCAGACTGGAAAGAAAGATTTATTAATGGCTTTAAAGGAGAATTTATTTATTCATCCAATAAAAAGTTGGAGATTAAAAAGGTATATAAAATTAATGGGGACGTAGCTCAGAAAGTCTTTCAAATTGAAAGATTTGAGCAACCTGGGAGAGCACACACATTAACTAAAGGAAATGTGGCTGTATACGCTGAAGAGCGTCAAACTCGGGTCCGTAGATGTCGGGTGTTCAAATCACCCCGTCCCCAATTAGATTAGAAATCTTTATATAAACTGAATATTCTAAAAGTTCTATGCAGAAATACATTTCTAAGTTAATGAGACTATTTTTAGAACCAAGCAAGTTTATCAAATCAGTTTCTAAAGAAAAAGATTATTGGGAAATAACAAAGTTTTTTGCGGTGTCCTATGTATTTGTTTTGCTGATAACACTAATATTAAGCGCTTTAATAACACTAAGGATGGGCAGTTCATTATCAATAGAAAACACCTTAAGAGAGTTTGCAATTGGAATATTGTATGCGTTTGCCGTTCCTTATGTTGGAAGTGCGCTAATGCATGCAGGAGTCTGGATTTTCGAAGGAAGACAAGGATACTTTAATACTTTCAAGCCAGTTACCTATGGTTTTGTATTGTATTTAATTTATAACTTATTTTCAGTTTTAACTACGGGGATAATGCAGTTAGTCAAGCCAATATATCCAGGAACTCCTTACTCCCAAACTCATGCAACTGTAATTGTTGTAATTGCAGGCTTATTTGCTTTGACAGGCTCGATAATCGCATTATATACTCAAACAATCGGGGTTAGTTTATACCAGAAAATCTCAAAAGGAAAAGCTTTCCTTGGAATTATTTTAATTCCTTTGATTTCGATAATAGTTATTTATCTCTTAGTCTTAATTATCTTAACTAAATTAGGATTCGAAACAATATTAAGTCAAGGGATTATATGAACAATAATTGAATGGAAATATTTATAAGTTAGTTTAGATAAGTTAAATGTAATATGATGCAAAAAAAAGGTGCGGTTGAATTTTCTATGACTACAATTATTGTAGTTATAATCGGCGTGATTATTCTTGCCATAGCAATTCCATGGATAACCGGAACTTTAAATAAAGCAGGAAGTTTGACTGATGCTGCTTTTGACAATGCTTTAAAGCAATTACAGGGAAATCCAACTCCTGACAATCCAATAATTTTATCTCAAGACAGCTTTACATTGAAGAGAGGAGAGAATGCTCCTTTAATTGTAAGATTTTTGAGTGATGGTTCGTCTCGAGGTTTAAGTTTTACTGGTGGAGAAGCTTCTGACTGGTTTGAAAGCGACGGCAGCCTGGCTAGTGTTCCTTTAGGGCAAACATATGACTGGAGAGTTGTTGTTTCTGTGCCAGATGATGCTGCTGTAGGAAATTATTTCCCAAGAGCTAATATCGGAACTAAAAGCATTCCTATTGTTTTGACAGTAGAGTAATTTTATATAGTTCTTTTTCTTTTAGTTTAATATGAAATTAGAAGGCATTAGTTTGAAAGAATACAGAGATTATGATTCTATTTTATTTATTAAAGCCGATACTAAACGGCTAAAAGCTATAGAATATATTGATAAAAAGAAAAAAGTTATTTTAAATAAAGAAAGAGAAGTTAGAAAAGTTAATGCAGGCGGAATGGCCAAGAAGAAATACAGGAGATTTTACGAGCAGAAAATTAAAAAAACTGGAAGCTGGCATTTAGAGCAATTAGAAAAAATTCAAAGAGAAAGGTATGATTTTTTGAAATTGGAAGTTAATGATGAAAAGCAGAAAATTACAATTGAGAATTTTATTAAAAAGAAAATAACTAATAGAAAATGGTTTGAGAAATTTAGATTTGAATTGTTGGAAGAGGGGATAATTGTAGGAGGAAAAGATAAAAAAACAAATGAAGAATTATTAAAGAAACATCTGGATGATAATGATTTAGTATTTCATACTGAAATGAAGGGAAGCCCTTTTTTTATTTTAAAAAATAATAAAGATGAAAAAAATATTTTTAGAGCTGCTTTGTTAACTGCTTTTTACAGCCAGGATTGGAAGAAACATAACAATGATGTGAATGTGAGCTACTGCTATGGAAGGCAGATTTACAAAAGAAAAGAGATGAACGAGGGGACATTTGGGGTTAATGGGAAAAGAGAAAATATGATAATTAGGAAGGGTGAGTTGATGGGGTTTGGCGGTTAGATCTTCCCCTTAATCTGTTTGTCGCAAGATCTATAAAATAGCGACCATAATGATCATAACCCTTTTTATAATAATTATGAGATTCAGATACTAAATCTGGGAACGCTCCTTCTTTGTTGTCTGAAAATTCTCCTTCTCTAAAATCTGGAAAATCTCTTAATAAATTTAAGTATCTTCTTAGCGCGATTAAACTTCCTCGAAAGTGTTTTTCAGTTTCTTCATTCCACTCTGGCGTATAAGACCCCCCATTAACCCGTTTTTCTGGAGAAGAATGAAAATAAATAGGGACTGAAGCATTAATAGCAATATCTTGAAAATGAAGCCCACGATTGCCGGATTTTTTATGTAAGGATTTATACTCTTCGAGATCTATAAGAATCCTATCTGCAAGTCTTTTTCTTAATTCAAAATCTAGTTTCATATTAAGATTTTTATCAAAATTATAGTTTATAAATCTTTCTATTATAGTTACTTATAAGTAATAAATATATAAGATAAAAACCTTTAAAAACCCCAAATTTAACCATTAAAACTAATGTTAGCAATAACAGGAATATAATCCGAGAGGATAAAAATGGCTACAATATACGACGTTGATGCAAGTGAATTAATAAAAAAAGCGTCTCATAAATTAAAATCTATTGAAGATATAAAAGCTCCAAGCTGGGCTTTATTTGTTAAAACAGGAACTTCTAAAGAAAGACCGCCTATGGACAAAGACTGGTGGTATATGAGAGTTGCAAGTATTCTAAGAAAAGTTTGTGTTTTAGGTCCTATTGGAGTAAGTAAATTAAGAAAAAAATACGGCGGAAAGAAAAACAGAGGGCATAAACCAGAGCATTTTTATAAAGGATCAGGAAATATAATAAGAAAAGCTTTACAACAGTTAGAAAAAGCAGGATTAATCATTCAAGCAGAGAAAGGGGTTCATAAAGGAAAAATTGTAACTCCTAAAGGCAAGAAATTCTTAGATACTATCGCTAATGAAATATCCACTCCTAAAAAAGAGAAAGTTGAAAAAATCATAGATGATTTCAAGGAAGATTTGAAAAAAGAAGATTCAGAAGAGGAAGAAGAATAAAATGGCTCGCTACAAACCCAAAGGCAAAAAAAACCGCTTGGTAAAAAAAGGAAAGCAGACAAGATGGGCTCCATTTTGGACTGTGCCTAAAATCTACGGTAAAGGAAAGAAAGTTCATCCTGGAAGACATACTAAGATTAAAAGAAACTGGAGAAGAGGAAAGACAGATGCGTGAATATGATCATAGAGATAGAATAAGGCAGAGAAGAATAGCTGAAGAAGAAATTAGTCAAATGGAAGAACAATTAAACATTGAGAGAGAAGAAGATTCCCGTTTCATTGGCAAAGGTTACTTAGGACTTTTAATGCATATTAATTTTCCTTTATATTTAACCAATTTATTTAGACCGAGAGTAACTTGTCCTAAATTTAATGGAATAGTGTTAAATTAAAATGGCAGAAGAAAAAATATATACAATCCCTCTTAGAAAAGAGTGGCTGAAAGCTCCTATTTACAAAAGATCTGGAAAGGCTATCAGAGCTGCCAAGCAATTCTTAAATAAACATTTGAAGAAAGAAGTTAATCTTGGCCCTTACTTAAATGAATTTATATGGGCAAAAGGAAACAGGCATCCCCCTGGAAAAGTCAAGGTCAGAGTTGAAGAAGAAGACGGAAAATTAACAGCAGAATTAATTAATGCTCCGAGAAAAGAGAAGAAAGATAAAGATAAAATTTCAGTAAAGAAGCCAAAATTCCTTCAGAGAAAAGCTGAAGCTGAGGACATTGACGAGAAAAAAGAAGAAAAATTAAAAGAAAAGCAGGAAGAAACAAAAAAAGCTATAGAAAAAGTTCCTACTGCTCATGAACTGGCAGAAGAGAGCGGACTTGGCGACCAGAAAAAATCTTCTCCTAAAAAAGAGGGAGTAATTCCTAGAGAGAAAGATTAATGTATGAAGCTAAAATCTTCAAGTTATTAAAAGAATTCTCAAAGAAATTACCAAAATTTGAAGATGGAAGAATTAATTATTCATGCTCTGATGAAGCTCCAGTTATAACTATTTTTGTTAGATATAAAGATAAAATACTTTTATTAAAAAGGAGTGATAAAGTTGCAGCATATAAAGGAAAATGGAATACAATTGCAGGTTATTTAGATGAAATCAGGCCCAATAAAAGAAAAAATTTTAGAGGAATTAAGAGAAGAAATCAATGTTGATGAAGATAATATTAGATTTATAGAAGTTAAAGATTCTTACAAATTAAAAGACAGCAAAATAAATAAAACATGGATAGTTCATCCAGTATTAGTTGAATTAAAAGAAAAGCCCGAAATAAAACTAGATTGGGAACATACGGAATTTAGATGGATTAAACCTGAAGAATTAAATAACTATGACTTCGTTACTGATTTGGATAAAACATTAAAAAAAGTTTTATTTTAGTTCTACTTTAAAAGAAGATGAAGTTAATGCTTCGATTTTAATTTTTTTACCTACTTTTACACCAAATTCTTGAAGCTGATCTGGCAAAGTTAACCCCATTGAATTTCCTATTTTTATTATTCTCCTTTCTGCATCCAAGATACTGTGAAGTTGCTTTAGTTTGACGTATTTTTGCGCTTGTTCTTTTGTTAAAGTTGTAAAATTGCATTTTGAACAAACCATTGCTTCGGTCTTTATACTATCAAACTCAACAATCTTATTTTCCAAATGCCCTCCGCAATCACATGTTATTTTCCTTTTGTCGGCCATACCGTCTTTACCTCAATAAAATCTTTATGATATCCTACGATTAAACATTTCGAATTTTATTTACCAACTCTGTAATAAGAATCTGATTTAGCTAGAAAACCTCAATAAACCGAAATCTTTATATATTAATTGATATCTTTTGATATTAAGTGATATTTAATGGACAGAACCCAATATGAAGTCGAAATCAAGCATCATGCATTCATCAAGGCGATGGAAAGAGGAATTCATCCAGACTTAATTGAAAACTGCATTAAAAATGGGGGCATTAGAAGATTTGGAAAGAACTACGTGAAATTTATGACGAAATCAGTTATTTGTGTTGGAGAGGTAATAGGTTTAAAAATAAAGATTATAACAATAGAGAGGAGGGAAAAATGAAAACTTGTTCTGAATGCAGGGGTGAAATGACTGAAATGAGCTCAAAAACACCGGAAGGGGTAGCCTATAGGTATTTTAAATGCAAAAAATGCGGTGAAGAAATTGTTGATATGAAACAGCTGCATAATGTTGCAGAGAAATACAGAGAGATGAAGAAATACCATGTAAAGTTATCTCGATGGGGATTAAGTATAGGCCTGAGAATTCCAAAGGAGCTTATTAAAAAGTATAACTTTAAAAACGAAGAGGAAGTGATCCTTATACCGGAGGATAAAGGAATTAAGATTGTTCCTTCGTGATTTTGAGAATAAATTTGGAGGTTATAATGCAAAAATTACCGTTTGAAATAGGAAGACAAATCCTGATAAAAAAAGAAGCAGAGACGGATTTTAAATATGGGAAAAAGCCTGAGGAAAGAACTGTTGAAGAATTAATTGAACTTGGGATTATTAATCTAAATAAACCACAAGGACCTACTTCACATCAAGTCTCTGATTATGTAAAAAAAATATTAAAGATAAAACGTGCTGGGCATTCTGGGACCTTAGCGATATAAATCAAGGAAATCCCAATGTTACAGGAGTTTTACCGATTGCATTAAATGGAGGAACTAAAGTTCTTAAATTTTTATTAAAAGCAGGGAAAGAATATGTGTGCTTGATGAACCTGCATAAAGACGCTAACGAAGATAAAATAAGAAAAGTAATGAAAGAATTTATTGGAATAAATATCCAGAAACCTCCTGTGAGGTCTGCTGTAAAAAGAGTTGAAAGGGAAAGGACTGTTTATTATTTGGATGTTTTAGAAATTGACGGCAAAAATGTTTTGTTTAGAGTTGGATGTGAGGCTGGAACTTATATAAGAACATTAGCTGTCCAAATAGGAAGAAAATTAGGAACAGGGGCTAGTATGTACCAGCTTGTAAGAACTAAAGTTGCAATGTTTGATGATACTAACTGGATTTCTCTGCATGACTTAAAAGATGCTTTGGAATTCTATAATCAGGGAGAGGATAAAGAAATAAGGAAAATAATTTATCCTATTGAAAAAGCTGTTGAACATCTGCCTAAAATCTGGGTTTTTGACAACGCAGTTGATTCATTATGCCATGGAGCTGAGTTGAATATTCCTGGAATAAGCAAATTTTCAGAAGGCATAGAGAAAGGGGATATGATTGCTGTAATGACTTTAAAAGATGAGCTTATTGCTATTGGTGAAAGCTTATTAGATTATGAGGACATGAATAAAAAATCAAGAGGAAGCGCTGTAAAAATAAAAAGAGTTGTTATGGAAATTGGAGTTTATCCTAAAAGAGAAGTTTAAGGAACTCCGATTATATTGAAATCTCATAATTTTCTTAGTTCTTTTTTTAAATTATTTTTATCATTAGACATTGAGAACATTATAGATTAAAGATATTTAAGCTTTTTTAGAATTCTCTACTGACTTTTTTAAATTCTTCTAATACAATTGCTGTGATAGATCTATCTTGCTTTTTTAATTTCCGCTTTTGTGTATTCTCTATTATTGCTAACTTCTACTTCTTTATGTAAATAAGGTCTAGGAACATTTCTTCTTTGACGTATTCCTATTGAGAATCCGTTATAGAACCCGCAATCAATTTTATATTTTATTTTTTTGTTTAAATCAATATTGGCATTTACCTCAACCCTCCATAAATCTCCCGCCAATTCATCTTTAGTATCATAAACAGAAATTGATCCACCATAAACAGCTCCAATATTTTCAACAAAAATTACTTTTTTATCTCGACTAATAGAAGAATGTAAGGTTTTTTCAACCTCTTTACCAATTCTAACTACATCTTTAATAAAATTAAGTTCATATGCTTCTTCACGCATTGGTTTAGCCATAAGTAATAGTAAACACTTTTAATTTAAATACATTTCCATACTTAAAAATATTTAATCCTTTTCTGACTTTCTTACTCACCATCTGAAATCTTCGTTACATGAAGAAATACAAACATCAATAGAAATTTTCTAGATTCATACCAATCAACTTTTAAAAGACTATTTCATCTTCTTAATTAAAATGATTAATAATAGAGCTTTCTGCAGAATTTTATTGTAAAAGCAAAAGCTGATCAAGTCTCTGATCTTTTTTCCATCTTTGCATATTCCCACCTAATATAGTGGCCCAATATGAAAGATCATCTTTTCTCGCTCCATCTCTTATTCTACGAAACAAAAAAGTTTCAATTTTTCTAAATGGATTTTCTTCATTACCCTCTGGGTCACGATATGTAAATTTACGAACCTCATCTACCTTAGTCAAAATGTCTAAATAAGATGCTTCTTTTTCATAATCAAAATCTCTAAGATAATCAGCTGCATGTTGTACTAAACCAGTATAAATATCTTGTTCTTCTTTACTTAAACATCTAAAAACTTTTCTTAACTCTGGTTTAGCCCAGCCATAAAAGACCCGCTGTAAAGGACCTGATTGCATTATATTTCTCATAACTTTTCTTTTGAAAGATGGACCAAGTTCAGGATCACTAATTACTCTTTGTAAATCTAAATTACCCTTTCCAGTCTGCAAAACACCATAGGCTGTAGCCTCCTCATGGTCATCACTATAACGATATAATGAATATAGCCCTTCTCTAAGCAAGTTCCCCCAATTAAGACCAAATGAAGCAACATCTGGAAGTTGAGCAGGAGCAGGAGCTATTTCACCACCCAATATTCCAAATTTAGTAGTAGATTCCCTTAAATCATATATTTTTCTTATTGGGTCAATTCCTAAAGATTGTGCTTCTCTGTATATAGTATCCCTATTTGCAATAAAATTATCAATAGCAACTTCCAAAGGCTTTCCTTCCTCTGATTGAGTAAATAAACTATCAACTAATCTTTCGTATTGCTGTCTTTTTTTTGCAACAACTTGAGTAGAATCTTGTGTGTTTTGTGTTACTATTTTTTGCGTGTCAGAAGGTGAACCACATGTAGAACTAAGTGCAGAAGCACCAATTGCCATTGGCAAAATTAATTTTTTTAATAATTTGTTTTTTGTTTTCATATTATTTTTTAGAGAAAATTTGGTTTATAAATCTTTCGGTTATTTACTACTTTGAAGTTAATATGTCAATTTATTATGGAAATTGGGGTTTATCCTAAAAGAGAAAGTTAAGCAGAAATTTTCCTTAAACCTTCCAAAACTTTCGTAATAATAGATTTCTTTGCTCTTTCAATTTCTTTTTTAGTATATTTTTCTCGGTGGCTTACTGGAATGTTAATAACTAAACGTTTAATCCCATATAAGACACAGACAATTTCAAATGTTATCTTCTTGTTTTTTGGTTCGAATACTTTTTCTATAACAATCTGTAATTGTTTATACCCAAGAATATCTAGTGACTTTGTCATGGTGCATCCCTCTCCATATTTTTCAAATGAAAACAGAGGCTCATTCCTTGGAAGTTGGTGATTCAGAAGTTTTTGGAGCGCTTCACCTATTCTCTGTATGTCAACAATAAAATTAGCTTCTATTGCTTCCTCATTTGCTGTTTTAAATTCCATGTTCAACATTAAAGATTAGTTATTTATATATATTTCTATGTTTAAAGGGTATTAATCCTTTTCTTCAACTTCTTCATAACTTATTCTAAAATATTCCAAATAGCATTCCTTGGAATTTATAACATTAAAGAATTTTGAAAATAATTCCAGAATGTTTTCTTTTTTATATTTAGCTTCTAAAATCTTATTATATTTTATTTTCAGATACTCAGGCTTTTTGTAAATATTAAACTTGTTTATTTCGGAAAGATAAGAAAATTGTTTATTCAAATTGAATGAATTGTTAGTTTTTACAAAAAATCCTTTTTGAGTCAAGTTGCGGATAACATCATATACCTCGGAAAATTGCATCTTGCTTAAGTTAAACAACTCTGCTGGAGTAAAGTTTTTCATATTAACAGCTAATTTAACTATTTTTAGTTGATTTTCAGAAAATTTAATATTCTCAATTGGAATAGATTCTAAAGTATCTGGATTTTTTATTATTTTATTTTCATGTAAATTAACTAAAATGTTATAAGAATTTGAATCTTTTTGCAATTGTAAAAACAAGCAGGGGATTAAGAAAGTTTCTCTTGATTTTATTTTTCTTTTTGACATTACCTCCAAATCTTTCAATGAAGAAGACTGCTTGATTACAGACAATAAATCGGGAAGATCTTCATTTACTTCTTCAGATTTTTCTCCTACAATATCAATTGCTTCTCCGCCGTGTTTTGATTTTCTGGGGCGGATGTTGACAAACAAAGGCTGGGAGACAATTCCAATTAACAAAGCAGTTCCTATTGGAAGGTTTTTGATTTCTCTGTCTACTTCTGCTGTCAAGCCTTCGACTGAAGATGTTATTGATTTTAAGTCGCTTGGATTTGTTACTTTTAAAATAATTTGAGTTGTACACTGTGAAATTGCACTATTATGGACAATAATCCCTCCCGTCCCAGAAATAAAATTCCCATTCTTTGTTTCTATATCATAAACTGTCGCTTTTTTAGGGAGAATTTTAATTTGTTTTACTTTGTCTAATTTTATATCTCCTTTCATAAAAAGTTTAAACTGAGGAAGATGTTCTGAAACCTCTCCATAAGAAAGTAAAGAATCCGCAAGATTATGGGTTAAAAATTTGTTTAAAGAACTTTTTTTTAATCTCCGCTTAAGATTTTCTTTGATATCAATTTTTTTAACAATATTGTAAACCTTTCTTTCATTTATTGGAACGTAATTATTAATGGTATACTTTTTTGAATTCTTTGTCTTAAAAATCAATTCATTTAGCTTTTTAATCTTAGACTTTATGCTAAATCCTACCATCTTTTCAAATATTTCGAGATTAGGTGTTAAGATTATTATCTGCCATGACAAATACGGTTCATTTTTATAAATTTGCTTTTTTGTATATATTGTGTGTTCGATATTAAGCCTTTTTAGCATAAAACTAGACTTGAGAATAATATCTTCGCTTGTACTAGCTAAAACTATACCTCCTTTAGTTACAGACCCTTCACAATCAAATAAAATTCTTAAAAATTCCCTAATAATCTTTTTTGTCGATTTAGTTATTAAATTTGGAATTACCTTTTTTCTAGCTTTCGTACGAGTAGGATAACCAAACTCTTTTAGAAGAAACTCTAACAAGTTGCTCCTTATTTCAATATCAAAAGAAGTTTTTTTCGAATGTCTATCTGTTGCTAACAAACCAAATAAATCCTTACAGCATTTTCTAAATAATTCAATTAAACCATTATCGGTATTTGTGAATCGAATTGTATAAGAACTTGATTTTAATGGTTCATGGCATTCAGAAACCAATAAAGCAAAAAATTGTGCTAATAATAGAGTGACCTTGCTAGGAATTCTTATAGGGATAGCTGGTCCGTTCACATATTGACTGAAGATATAGTTCTTTTCTAAGAGATCTTTCTGATGTAAATAATTAGGTTTTTGAAGATTCCATTTCCAATTTTTAATGGTTGTATGAGGAATATCAAATTTTTTTGATATAGTTTTTGTATTTAATTTTTTTAAACTTTCGTATGCAAAAATCCTTTTCTTTATATCTAATCTTCTTACCTCAACTTCTTTGATGAAATCTTTGTTATATATTATCTCGTTAGACCCTTGGAAAGAAATTTCATCTGGAACTATCACAAAATCTTCTTTATTTAATTCTTGTGCTTTTTTTTCTATTATTTCAAATTCATCTTTAAAGATTAGGAGCTTATGTTCTTTTGTACATTTAATTTCGCTTCCTCTTGTAGTTTTTATACTTAGGATACTCTCTTTCTTTATTTTCTTAGCTATCGAGATAACTTTTGTAGGTCTTATAGTATAATCATCTTTATTCAAACTATAAATCTTGAGATCTTTAGGATAAATTATTCTTTCACTGCTCTTCTTATGTTTGCTAAAAGCCTCTTCTATATTGATTACAGATCCGTCTTCTAAATAAATTGGAGAATCCCCTGTTAAACATTTATCTATTCTGCTTGGACGCTGCGTGATTAAACAAACTCCAAGGCCAAATTTTCTTCCTTCAGCCAATACGCGCCTTATAACCTGTGAGGATTTAGCTTCGCCAAAAGATCTTTCAGGGGCGAAATTCTGCGCTTCTTCAATGACTAAAAAAAATGGAGGAATGTTTCCTAGTTTTCTTGCTTCAAACAAGTCATTAATTAATTTGTAAACTACAATTTCAGAAATCTCAGGAGATATTCCTTTTAGATTTATAATTGAAGCTTTTCCTGGTGTGACAAGCTCCTGCAATGAAGTCGGGACTTCTGAGAAGATATTTAATTTCTTTATCTGCTCTACTAGATTGATTAAAGTATATTTAATATTTGTCTCTTCCGTATCTAATGAGATTATTAAATCATCAAAGTTTATCTTATCCAAGTTTTGCAATGATGAATATAGCAAACCGGTCTGCATGCTGCTTAATTTTGCAGGAAGCAGATGCAATAAAGTTGAAGGAGATAGATTAACTGAAGATAGTTTTAATTTCTGGGCTTCTGAGTTGATGCTTACATCTGGTGTATACTCTTGAATATTTTTTAAGTAAGCTTTTGGCTTTAAATTAAATTTTTTTAACCTTTCTTCTTCTTTTTTATTTGGAAATTTCAGAGTTGAGTATTCTGCGTGAGGGTCTATGATTACTAAAGGGATATTCCTGTCTAAGATTTCTTCAATTAAGGTTGCTGCACAATACGATTTTCCACTGCCAGACCTAGCAATAATTGCTATATGTTTTGTCAATAATTTGTTTAAATCAATATGAACTTTTAAGTTAGTGTAGTCCAATGTCCCTAGAAAAGCCCCTTTCTCGTTTTCCAAACCTAAAGATTTGTTTATGAAATCATCATCTGCTTCTTCTACCTTATTTCCGGGGCTTAAAGGAATTCTTAAAGGCCTTAATTTTTCCTCTTCTTTCAATCCAAGGATTAGACATTGAGCAATAGTTTCCTCATTAGTTGTTTCCAGCTCTATAATCTGGGCAAATACAAAAGAATCATTCATAGGAATTTTTACATACTGGTATTTTTTTGCTTCTCCAGTTACTTTGAATTTAAATTCTGTAGTTGAAGTTTTTCCTATAATTGTTCCTAAAGCCATATGAAAGAAGTTTTCAAGAGATTTATTAAAGTTATTATAAGTGCGATATATATGATAGTATATCAACTTGATAGTAGTTGTAAATATTTATATATGTTACAAATGTAATTTTATTAAAGATATTTTGTATTAATAAAAGGAGGTGTGTTAAGTGGCTAAGAAAAATATGGGACAAGGACTTGGCTGGTGGGCGTTTTTGATTGGTCTAATAATTGCAGTGGTTACCGGCTTTTCAAGAAACCCTGAATCGTGGGCATGGATTCTTGTTGTTCTAGGTCTCGTTGTGGGCTATCTAAACATAAGCGATAGAGAAGCGGGTAAATTCTTAATAGCTTCAGTTGCTTTAATGTTGGCTGGATCTGCTAGATTAGAAATATTGTTCCCTTCATTAGGCATAGGGTCAATTTTATCAAATATATTGTCTAGTTTGGTAGTTCTTGTTGCGCCTGCAGCTATAATCGTAGGCATCAAAACAGTTTACGAAGCAGCTAGATAAGCTGTTTCTTTTTTTATTTTATACATTGAAAATGGAGATTTGGAATGATATATTAAAGTAAAATAATGCTTAAATAAAAACAAAAAAGAGGTTAAAAGATGGTAGAAAAAGCGATATTTCTTGAATGGTTAAAAGAGATTCAAAGAGGGGTAAAAAAAAGCGAGATGCGTGAAAGGGAAATTACAAAAAAATTTAATGAAAGCATGAAAAGATTATCTGCGCTTCTCTGATATTAATCTTTGGATCATTTTTGTTAAAGACTCTTTATCATCTCTTAGTTTCTCGTTTTCATTTTTTAATTCATGGAAAAATTGAGTAAGATTGTTCTTTTCGTTTTCCATAATTCTTGTTTTAAAGTTTAAGATTATTCTTTCAAGAGAGATAAAAAATAGGAAGACTATTATAAAAAAACTTACAATTAAATTTACATAATCAGCTAACAAATAAATTAGACTAATTAATAAAAATTGTAACCCCGTATAGATTAATAGGAATATACCATCTATAGAATAATTCCTTTTCTTTAAGAATAAATGGAGATTCTCAGATATTGAATTATCGATAAAAAGAAGAAATTTTCCAACAAAAGAATCTGGTCTTTTCATGAATAACAGTCTTCTTTCTTTCCATTAAAACAATTTTTGTGATAGAAAATATATTTAATTATATATAATCACTTATTCTGTGCTTTAATTCTTCATGTATAAGCCATAAAGTCAGGAGAATAGCATCTAATCCTGCGAAGAAAGTTCCCTGGAAATAATCTACTGGAATTAAACTTAATCCTACTGCAAAACTGCTTAATGGATATAAGATTTCCACTGAGCCTGCGAAACTCAAATCTAATATTATATGCGTTAATATTCCAAAAGTTATTGCTAAAAAAATATGATTTAACTTTAATTTTTGCTTTTTTATGAATTTTGGATTGTAATTTCCAGCAATAAAAAATAAGATTAAAAACAATAAGGGGAATAATAAAGAATGAGTTATGGTTCTGTGCAAAGCTGAAATTGAAATATCTGAGAATAATCTAAACAACCAGGCAACTGCTATATCCATGTCTGGCAATAATCCGGCTAAGCCTGCGATTAAAACATACCTTACATTAAACTTCTTTTTTACTATATAATCCCTGTAAATATCAGCCAAAACCAAAGGAATAATGATGTGTGTTGCTGCTTGAGGCATAACTTTTTTAAAGCTAAGATTAGTTATAAATGTTATGGATAAAGAAAAGCAACATTGGGCGGATGTAACTGCAGAGAGAGTTATAAAAGAAAAAGGCAGTAAGAAATTATATGTTTGTGCTTCTGGAATCACCCCATCAGGTATTGTTCATATTGGAAATTTTAGAGAAATAATAACTGTTGACTTAGTTGTAAGAGCTTTGAGACATAAAGGAAAGAAAGTGAGATTTATTTATTCCTGGGATGATTATGATAGATTTAGAAAAGTTCCAAAAGATATGCCTAAACAAGAATTGTTAAAAAAATATTTAGGACAGCCAATTGTAGATACTCCTGATGTTTACGGCTGCCATGAGAGCTATGCTGAGCATAATGAAAAAGATTTAGAAGAAAGTTTACTGCCAACGGGAATTGAGCCAGAGTTTATTTATCAAAATAAAATGTATAAAGGATTTAAGTATGTTAAAGAAATTAAACATGCGTTAGAACATGCTAAAGAAATAAGAGAAATATTAGATAAGTATAGGGATGAACCTTTGCCTGAAAGCTGGATGCCATTGGGAGTTTATTGTGAAAAGTGCAAGACGGATGATACTGAAGTAACTGAATATAATGGAGAATATAAAATTAAGTATAAGTGTGATTGTGGTTATACAAATGAAATTGATTTTAGAAAAAAAGGCATTGTGAAGCTGCCTTGGAGAGTTGATTGGCCTTCAAGATGGCATTATGAACATGTTGATTTTGAACCAGGAGGAAAAGATCATTCTACAGTTGGCGGGAGCTATGACACGGGTAAGTTGATAATTGAAAAATTGTATAATGAAGAAGCTCCTTTGTATATAAGATATGATTTTGTTACAATAAAGGGATCTGGCGGCAAGATGTCAAAATCAAAGGGCGATGTTACAACTTTAAAAGATGTCTTAGAAACTTATGAACCTGAGATTGTAAGATTTTTATTTGCAGGAACAAGACCTAATACTGAATTTTCAATTAGTTTTGATGTAGATGTTATTAAAATTTATGAGGACTTTGACAGACTTGAAGAGAAGTATTATAATAAAGGAGGCGATGAAAGAGATAAGAGAATTTATGAGTTAAGCTGTGTTTCATTAAAGAAAAACAAGCCTGAGAGAGTTGGTTTTAGACATTTAACAATGCTAGTCCAAATTAATGATGATTTAAAAAAAATAAGCAAAGATAAAGAAGTTTTAGAAAGGGCGAAATGCGCTAAAAACTGGGTTGAGAAATATGCTCCTGAAGAATTTAGGTTTAAATTACATGAAAAAGTTCCTAAAGATATTATAAAAAAATTAGACAAGAAACAGAAAGAGTCTTTGAAATTACTTGCTGAGAGAATAGAAAAAAAGAAATTTGATGAACAATCTTTATTTAATGAATTCTATGAAATCTGTCAAAGCTTGAATATTAAAAATACTGAATTCTTCAAGGCTGCTTACTTAGTCTTAATCGGAAAAGAAAAAGGCCCTAGATTAGCTACATTCATTCTAGCTGTTGGAAAAGAGAAAGTTGTGAAATTATTAAAGGAAATAAAATGAATGATGCTTTAGGGGTAATTTTGGGGTTGATTGGATTAGGAGTAATATGGTTTGTGCTATTTGGACAGAAGAAGTATAATGAATACATGAAGAAATAGTATATGTTGTTATCGCTATGATTTAAATTCAAGATATTGATTTTACAACATATAGAAAGCTTTATAATCGTTTTTAAGAGGAAATAGTATATGACAGTTGATTATGTTCGAGAAGAAAAAGAAATGAGGATAGTCGGCCAGTGGATTGTCGCTATCTTAAAAAATCCGACTGATCAGAAATTAAAAAGAGAAATTAAAAAACAAGTTTTAAAACTAACAAAAAAATTCCCAATTTATTAAATTTATGCCAGCTAAAATATTAAACGGCCAGGAACTGGCCGACAATCTAAAATCGGACTTAGCCAAGAAAATATTGGCTTTGGATAAAAAGCCGGGACTGGCTGCGGTTTTAGTGGGCGATAATGAGGCCTCCCAAACTTATATTAAATTAAAAGAAAAAGCTTGCCTGGCAGTGGGCATTAATTTCCATAAATATCTGTGTCCTAAAGATATTAGCCAGGAAAAATTAATGGAATTGATAAATTTTTTAAATGCCGACCGGGATGTTGACGGCATTTTATTGCAGCTGCCTTTGCCTGATGATTATCAGACCCAGGCAATCTTGGATATTATTGATAAAGGCAAAGATGTTGACGGTTTCTTTTCTGAAGGCGAGCCAGATAAAGTCGTGCCGCCAACTATTTCGGCGATTATGGAGCTTTTAAAGGCCACCGAGGAAGATTTGAAAAATAAAAAAACTTTAATTGTCGCCAAATGCGATATTTATATTAATAAGATGAAAAAATATTTGTCTGAACTGGGTATTAATGATATTGCTACCGATTCTGACATTCCCCAAGATTCAAATGATTATGATGTCATTATAATTGCTTTAGGCCGGGTTAAGTCCCTTAAAAAAGAGATGGTTAAAGACGGCGCCATTGTTATTGATGTGGGCATTAATAAAATTGATGGCCAAATTGTCGGCGATGTTGATGAGAATGTTAAAGAGAAGGCGGCTTTTGTTTCGCCGGTGCCGGGCGGGGTTGGGCCGCTCACAGTCGCTTGTCTCCTGCGAAACGTTTATGAGTTAGCAAAAAAGAAGATTGATTAGAATTTATAATTAAGTTAGGGGCGGCGTTTATTTTTATAATTAACAGTAGTTGTATTGTTAAAAGTTTTATAGTGTTGTAAAATTAATTTATGAAATTTAATCTAAATGGGGGGGGGCGCTTAAATAACCGTATTCGTTTTTATGTTCTGGCGATAGTTGTTGGGCTAATTTTTAGTGCTGTTGTCTCGGTGGCTTCGACAACGATAGGCACGGATATTTTTACTGACGGTACTCTAACAGTTACTGACCTCTCGGCCAGTATGCTTATCGCAACCGATGCCAATAAAATTCTCATCTCCACTTCAACGATTAGTGTCAATAATCTTGCCCTCCCCAAAGGTAACTTCATCGTAGGTAATGACGCAGGAGTGGCACAAGCCACCTCTACTATTCTTATATCCTCAACCGGTGATATTACACCAGTAAAAAGACTTATACTCCCAATGGGGGAAATAAGTTATTTTGACACGACAGGAACTCTAGTTTCTATTGATACCCAATCTAACGGAAGTACCAATTTAGTTAAGGTCGCACCGACAACTTCTTTATCATCAGATATTTTTGAGTTTGACAATGGTGGCGCAAATAATGGGAGGTTGAGATATACAGGAGTTACAACAAAGATGTTCCACACCGCATTCACTATTTCTATGGATGGAGAAGGGACGGGAACAAATTTGTATATTTTTTCAATTACTAAAAATGGAGCAGTTGTTAGCGGGTGCAAAGTGATTCAAAGTATTGCGGTTTCCAATGATACTCAAAGTACCGCGTTGCATTGTATGGTTTCTCTTTCTACAAATGATTACATTGAATTGTATGTTGGAAACCTAACTGATAATAATGATATCACCGTAAAGACAATTAACTTGTTTGCTATGGGATTATAAAATTAGTTTTTTAACATTACAATATATGCAAAAAATATGAAAAAAGCACCCATTCCTATAAATGACAAAGAACGTGTTTGTGCCCTCCAAGGTTTAAAACTTTTAGATACGGCTTCAGAAGAAAGATTCGACCGTCTCACGAGAGAAGCGATTGAAAGATTTTCTGTACCAATTTCCACTATTACGCTTATAGATAAAGATCGAGAGTGGTTTAAGTCCGTGCAAGGATTAGAGACACATGAGGGTCCAAGAGATATTTCTTTTTGCGGTCACGCTTTGATGTCCGAAATCCTCTTGATTATAGAGGACACTTTAGCCGATCCTCGTTTTGCCGATAATCCTATGGTTAAGGGTGAGCCATTTATCAGATTTTATGCCGGAAAATCTTTATATGACCATGATAGCAATTTACCTGTTGGAGTTTTCTGTATAAAAGACCGTAAACCGAGAGAAATGAGTTTGACTGACATGGATGATTTTCTTAATTTGGCTAATCGTGTAGAAGAAGAAATAAATAAGAAATTAGAAAAATAAATCATTTCAACTTTAAAGACAATAGTTTAAATGGGAAGAAGTGGACCGTTTACATTTACGTTGCCACACGCGGAGCGCATGGGAGATCAGTTGGGGTTTTGCTGGAAGTAAGTCCGAATTTTTTGGTATAATGACCATTTAAAAACGAGGATTTATGCCTCATTTTGTATTGTGTATAAGTATATTGACACTAATCGATTTAATATCGATGTCATATTATTACCCATAATCACCAAAGCCCCTTAATGGGGCTTTTGTTTCGCCGGTGCCGGGCGGGGTTGGGCCGCTCACCGTTGCTTGTCTGTTAAAAAACGTTTATGAGTTAGCAAAAAAGAAGATTGATTAGAATTTATAATTAAGTTAAAATCATATTAATGGATCACGCTTGGTAGTAATTCTGAACTTATATCTTATGGATTATGGGTTCGATTCCCATATAGAATATTCTAAATTCAGCGCGAACCATAATTAAATGGGTGACTAAAAAATGAAAAATCCTTTTAATGAAAAGCAATTAGATATTTTATTGGAGCTTGGACTTAGTAGAATCCAAGCAATTTTGTATTTAACTTCACTAAAGCATGGCCTATTGTCAGTTTTGGAATTATCTAAAATTACTAAAATCAACCGCCAGCAAATTTATACGGCAGCCGAAAAATTAGTTGACATTGGAATTTATGAATTAACACGAAAGCAGGGAAGAAAATATATCCCCGCCAATCCTATTAAATTGGTAAAAGTTGGAAAGAAAAAGATTAATGAAACGGAAGAAATTTTAACAAAATTAACCACGATTTTACCGCAATTTGAAGTTCTTGCGACGCCCAAGAAAAATAAAGTTGTTGTGAAATATTTTGATGGTTTACCAAAAATTCGTGAGGCCTACGAGGAAGAATTAGAGGTGTCGAAAGATACCGAGGTCTTGTCTTTGGCTGGTTCGATTGATGATGTTTTTGAATTTTTTCCTGAATCATATTGGGATAAATGGAATAAAAAATTTGTAAAACATAACTCAAAAAGTCGGATGCTTGTTCACAACTCCGCTGTGGCGCGTCAAACCGCCGAATATGACAAGCAATATAAACGAGAAACCCGCTGGCTCCAGAATTTTACTCTCAAAGTAAACATTGATGTTTTTAATAATACGGTTCTTATTACCTCTTTTTATGATGAAATTGCCATTTGGATTGAAAGTCAGATGCTGGCACAATCGTATCGCATAATATTTAATACGCTTTGGGAACTCGCAAAACCTTTTAAATAGAGAAAATGTTGTAAGAAAATTTACAACAAAGAAATCAATAATTCGCCTTATTATTACTCGTTTTTTAAACGCCCTTATGGCGTTTTTCTATTTTTTATTACGTGAATTGGCTAATCATGAGAAAATGAAAATACTAGTTTAGTGACTAGTGGATAGTACAAAACACTTTTAATAAATTAACAAAAAAATATGCCACCAAGTGGATTCAGTCAAAAAGCTGTAAAGGGAGCCCTTATCTTCGTGCAGGGTTGTTACGAAGATTTACTGGAAGAGGTTCATTCTGGTAAGCACAAGAGCTACGAGGAGGGAATCAAGTATGAGATCGCACAAATCAACAAGGCTCTTATGAAACTTCATATTGATGACAAGGGAAATCTCACTGAGAAATAAGTTCAATAAACCTGAGCAAATCTCAAAATTACTCTTTTTCTTGTCTACAATCACCGAAGCCCCTTGATGGGGCTTTTGTTTCGCCGGTGCCGGGCGGGGTTGGGCCGCTCACCGTTGCTTGTCTTCTAAAGAATGTTTATGAATTAGCCATAAAAAACAACCTGCTTAGTGGGTTGTTTTTTTAATTAAAGATATCCATTGACAAAATATTGTAAGTATAATAAGATATTATTTACCGTACTTTGGCAAAAAACCACAAAGAAGTGAGGGTCTATTTAATGTTACAAATGTCACCAGATAAATATGTTAGTATGCTGACAATAGAAAATATTGCAAGATTATTGCAAGAGAGGGTAGATAAAATAAATAGTGATTCCAAAAAATCTAAACTCACAATTATTGTAATATCAGGTTTTATATTAATTGAAACACAAAATAGTTTTCGTTGGTTTGGATTAGCAAGCTCAAATCGTATTATAGCAACCATATTTGTTAAAAAGGGCAAGGTGTCTATAAAGGGGTTGAGAAAATATTTATGGCTGTTTTCCGGACTTTTTGACGGATTAAAAGATAATACTATCATTGCCAGGAATGCTTTTCAGCAATATGAAAGCAAGTTCGGTAGTTATTTGATATCTGGAAAGGTTACGTATTAAAAATATTTTTATCAAAAAACTCCCAACTCGGGAGTTTCTTTTTTTTATCTAAAAATTAGCCGGCTGTTTATTACACAAAACTAATATAGTCAGTAAAAAAGCCGATCAAAGGCTTGATGAAGCTTTCCCAAATGCCAATAACGGCGACTGCAAATAACAGCACCATAGTGTAAATTAAAATTTTAAATCTAACGTCGTCGTTCATAGTATTAAATTTACCCCGTTAAGTAAAAAATCATTTCAGGATTTTTTGGCAACTAAGTTGCCTACTTAACAGGGTGAATCCCGTTTAAGTAAAAAATTATTTCAGGATTTTTTGGCAACTAAGTTGCCTACTTAACAGGGTGAATCCCGTTTAAGTAAAAAATTATTTCAGGATTTTTTGGCAACTAA
>Ga0209541_10002919_pt1 | contig 31941 bp, 45 predicted proteins | sample RifCSPlowO2_01_FD_184027 | JGI IMG/M metagenome (GOLD analysis project Ga0209541, IMG submission 184027) | Groundwater microbial communities from Rifle, Colorado - Rifle CSP2_plank lowO2_0.1 (SPAdes) (version 2) | ecosystem: Environmental > Aquatic > Deep subsurface > Groundwater | place... | reverse complement strand
ATCGTTGCGCGCTCCGATTTTTGTCCACGGAGGAATTGTTTTTGGTCCGAAACCCCGCGATTATTCCCTAAAGTTTCCTAGAAAAATGAAAAAAGCTGCTCTGTTTTCCGCCTTGTCGGCAAAAGTTAAAGATAAAGAAATCAAAATTATAAAAGGACTGGAAGATTTGATGCCCAAAACAAAGTTAATGGCAGATGTTTTAAAAAAATTAGAATTAACGAATAAGGTTTTACTTGTTTTGCCGGAAAAAACAGAAAATATATCTCGAGCGTCAAGAAATATAGAAGGAGTAAGTACTACATTGGCAGATCAACTTAACACATATGAGGTACTTAGAAATAAAATGCTTTTATTTACGAAAAAATCGATTGAATCATTAAATAAAGTTTCCAAAGGAGAATAATTATGGTGTCTCAAAATATTATTATAAAACCGGTTATAACAGAAAAATCTATGCAGGATGCCGGATTTAACAGGTTTACATTTATGGTATTTAAAACAGCGGATAAAACAGCCATTAAAAAGGAAGTTGAGAAAAAATTTAACGTAAACGTTATAAATGTTTTAACAAATATAGTTAAAGGAAGAAAAAAAAGAGCAGGAGCAAGAAGAACAGAAATAGAGGAACCTGTTTTTAAAAAAGCGATTGTCAAAATAAAAGCTGGCCAGAAAATAGCTTTATTTGACGTAGCTCAAGGACAGACATAAAAATATGACCCTTCAGCAAATTCAGGCCTTCGGCTCTGAGGTCTTCGACTGTGAGGCTCAGACCGAATCGGCTCAGGCTCGAAGAGGTCATACTGAGGTATTCGAAGTATGAAAAAAATGAAATTTATAAAAAAGAAAAATTCAGGACGGGATGTCAGTGGTAAAGTGGCTGTAAGACATCAGGGTGGGCAACATAAAAGATTTATGAGAGTTATTGATTTCAAGCGTGATAAGATTGGCGTTTTAGGAAAAGTTGTTTCTATAGAGTATGATCCAAATAGAAGTTGCGATATTGCGGCAGTTTATTATACGGATGGCGACAAAAGGTATATTTTAAAGCCGGAGGGGTTAAATTTAAACGATGTTGTTGTTAGCGGTCCTGATTCCGATATCAAAGTTGGGAACGCGCTTCCTTTAAATGCAATGCCGATTGGGACGTTTATACATAACGTAGAATTAGCTCCCGGTAATGGTGGAAAGCTGGCAAGAGGAGCGGGAACTGCAGCTGTTGTTGCGGCAAAAGAAGGAGATTTTGTTCATTTAAAACTCCCATCCGGCGAAATAAGAAAAATAAGAGCTTCTTGTTACGGAACAATTGGTCAGTTAGGAAATATTGATTGGAAAAATGAGGTTTTTGGAAAAGCGGGTAGAAAAAGACATATGGGAATCAGACCAACTGTTAGGGGAGTTGCTCAGAATCCGCGGTCTCATCCTCACGGAGGAGGAGAAGCAAGATCGGGAATTGGAATGAATACTCCAAAAACATATGCGGGACGTCCGGCAGTTGGAAATAGGAGAAAAAAACATAAATATTCGGATAAATATATAATTCAAAGGAGAAAGAAATGAGTAGATCATCGAAAAAAGGTCCGTTTGTTGACCAAAGATTAGTTAAAAAAGTAATGGTGCAAAAAAACACAGGCGATAAAACAGCCATTAAAACATGGGCAAGATCCAGCCAAATTCCGCCTGAATTCGTTGGACACACGTTTGGGGTTCATAACGGAAGGATATTCGTTAATGTTTACATTATGGAGGGAATGGTTGGGCATAGATTAGGAGAGTTTTCACCGACAAGAACATTTAGAAGTCACGGAAGAATGGTAGCAAGAGAAATATCAAAGACGTAGTTGAAAGTTGAAAATGGAAAGTTGAAAGTTCCCGAAAGATCGCGGATCAATAATTCTCAATTTTCAACTCTCAACTCTCAATTTAAAATATGGAAGTAATTGCTCAAAGTAAATCAGTTAGAATTAGTCCAAGGAAGGTAAGGCTTGTTGCGGATTCAATTAAAAAGAAATCTGCAAAAGATGCATTAAATGCACTTTTTTTAATCAGAAAAAGAGGAGCATCTGTTTTGTGGAAAACTCTTAAGAGCGCGGTTGCAAATGCAGTTAATAATGCAAAATTAAAAGAAGAAAACCTTTTTATTAAAAACATTGAAATTACAGAGGGACAAGCTCTTAAAAGATTTCATCACTCGACAAGAGGCAGAGTACACCCTTATAAGAAAAGAGGAAGTCACATTAGAATAGTATTGGAGGAAAAATATGGGACAAAAAGTTAATCCACAAATTTTAAGATTAGGAATCTTATATAACTGGAATAGTCGCTGGTTTGACGAAAAAAGATATAAAGATGTTCTTATAGAAGATTACAAACTAAGATCGGCTCTTATGAACAGATTAAAAATGGCAGGAGTGGCAAGGATAGAAATAGAACGGTCTATAAATAGCCTTAAGATTATTGCTTTTGTTTCGCGTCCCGGAATTGTAATTGGTAGGGCCGGAACAGGACTTGAAGATCTTAAAAAGTTTTTAATATCGATTCTCACTAAAGAAAAGAAAGGAAAAAATATCCCAAAACTTGATATTAGAGTAGAACCGGTAAAAGAGCCAAATCTGGACGCGTATCTTGTAGCAAGAAATATTTCCGATCAACTTATTAGAAGAGCGTCATATAAAAAGGTGTTAGGACAAACAGCAGACAGAGTAATGACATCAGGCGCCAAGGGAGTTAGAATTCTTCTTTCGGGAAGAATTAATGGCGCGGAAATCGGAAGACGGGAAAAAATTCAACAGGGCACAGTGCCTCTTTCGACAATCAGAGAAAGCGTTAGTTTTGCAAGCGTACCGGCACTTACTAAAAAGGGATATATTGGAGTGAAAGTTTGGATAAATAAACTGGGGGAAAAATAATATGTTAGTTCCAAAAAGAGCAAAATACAGAAAACAAATGAGAGGAAGCCTTAAAGGAAATGCAACACGTGGAACAGAGATTTCCTTTGGGGAATTCGGGTTGACATCTCAAGATACGGGATGGATTACCAGCCGCCAGATTGAAGCGGCGAGACGTTCTATTACTCATTATACTCAAAGGGGCGGTCGAATTTGGATTAGAATATTTCCCGATAAGCCAATTACCAAAAAGCCGGCTGAAACAAGGATGGGATCGGGAAAAGGAGATGTTTACGAATACGTTGCGCCTGTTAAACCCGGCCGAGTTTTGTTTGAAATGGGAGGAGTAACAAAAGAGGTTGCTTTTTCTGCTTTAAGATTGGCAGCCCATAAACTACCTGTGAAAACAAGAATTATAGAAAAAACGCGTTAATTAATATGAAAGCAAAAGATAAAAAAGAAATAAACACAAAAAATATAAAAGAATTAAAAACAATGCTTAAAGAAGCAAAAGATAAGTTGTTTTCGTTAAATATTGAAAAATCACAAAATAAACTTAAAAATACAAGCTCAATTTTCTTAAAAAGAAAAGAAATAGCAAGAATATTAACTGCCATTAGAAGAGAGGAGATAATAAATGAAAAAAGTATTTGAGGGTAAAGTAATATCGGTTAAGATGCAAAAAACAGCGGTCGTTGAGGTTCTTCGAAGAACACCTCATCCGCTTTATAGAAAACTTCTTTTAAAAAGTAAGAAGTATAAAGTGGATACAGGAGATTTAAATATTTCTTTAGGAGATAAAGTAAAAATTGCAGAAACAAGACCGATTTCAAAAGAAAAAAACTTTGAAGTGAAAGAAGTTTTAAATAAAAAACCTGTAGCTACAGAAATCGAGGAAAAAACAGAAATACCAAAGAAAGGAAAGAAAAAATGATACAACATAGAACAATACTAACAGTTGCAGATAATTCGGGAGCAAAATCTTTAATGGTAATTCAGATATTTGGAGGATCTAAAAGAAAATTTGGTTACATTGGCGATATATTAAATTGCGTTGTAAAACAGGCATCTCCTGTTGGACAGGTCAAAGAGAGTGAGATTGTAAAGGTTGTTTTAGTTAGAACAAGGAAAGAGAGAAAAAGAGCGGACGGCTCTTATATAAGATTTTCGGATAACGCGGCAGTATTGATAGATAATCCTAAAGATAAAAATCCTAGGGGAACAAGAATTTTTGGGCCAATTGCGCGGGAAATAAGAGATAAGGGATTTATGAAAATTGCCAGTATGGCGATAGAGGTTGTATAAATATGAAACTAAAAAAAGGAGATGAAGTAAAGGTTGTTAGAGGAAAAGATAAAGGTAGAACAGGAAAGATAGATCGGGTTTTATCCAAAGAAGATAAAGTTTTGGTTTTAGGTGTAAATCAGTATAAAAGACACATGAAAGCAAGATCTCAGAAACAGCCGTCGGAGATTATTACCATAATAAAACCCTTGCCGGTTTCTAATGTTTTACTTGTTTGTCCGAAATGCCATTTAACAACCAGAGTTGGATTTTCAATCGATAAGGATCAAAAAATTAGAATCTGTAAAAAATGTAAACAAACAATATGAACAGTTTAAAAAATAGGTTTAAAGAAGAAATTTTACCGAAATTACAGAAAGAATTAGGAATTAAAAATCCTATGAGAGTTCCTATGCTTTTGAAAATAGTTATTAATATGGGGGTAAAAAATGCATTGAGCGATAAAAAGAATTTGCAAGCTGGATCGGAGGTTTTGTCTCAGATTACGGGGCAAAAAGCAAAAATAACAAAAGCTAAAAAGGCTATATCTACATTTAAACTTAGAGAGGGAGATGAGATTGGCCTTGTTGTGACGCTTAGGGGAAAAAGAATGTATGATTTTTTTGAAAAGTTAACAACAATTGTGTTTCCAAGGCTTAGAGATTTTCATGGCACAAGAAATACGAGTTTTGATAGTCGAGGAAATTATACAATAGGATTTACAGAGTATAATGTTTTCCCCGAGATAGATCCCGGAAAAATTGATAGAATACAAGGATTGGAAATTACAATCGTCAGTAGCGCAAAAGATCATAAAACAGGCGCTGCTCTCTTAAAAGCGCTGGGAATGCCCTTTACAAAATAAAATATGGCTAAAGTATCTGATATTGTAAAGTTTAAGAAAAAACAAAAGTATAAGGTTAGAGACAAAAACCGATGTAATATTTGTGGAAGATCAAGAGCCTATATGAGACGCTTCGGTCTTTGCCGTTTATGTTTTAGAGATCTTGCAATGAAAGGAGAATTGCCGGGAGTTCTTAAATCAACTTGGTAAAAATATGAATTACAAAATTGCTGATTTTATTATTAGAATAAAAAATGCTGCAAGTGCTAAAAGACACGAGGTTGTTCTTCCCTACTCTAATATAAATGAAGAAATCGGGAAAGTATTGGTCAAAGAACGCTTTTTGGAAGAGATAAAAGAAGGAGAGATTGATTCTAAAAAAGTTTTAATTGCCAAAATAGCTTATGAAGGAAGAAACCCTGTTCTAACAGATGTTTCAATAGAATCAAAACCGTCTCTTAGAGTTTATTCTAAGAAATCCGCTATAAATGAGACAGGTAAAAGGGGTTTAAATACGGCAATTCTTTCAACAAACAAGGGCGTAATGACAGGAAAGGAGGCCTGGAAAAAAGGGGTTGGCGGAGAACTTCTTTTCAAGGTTTGGTAGATATGTCTAAAATAGGTAAGAAGCCTTTAGAAATTAAAGAGGGAATAAACGTATCAATTCAGAATGGAGTTGTAAATGTTAGTGGATCCAAAGGAAGCATGTCTTATGATGTTCCTGATGGAATTGAAGTAAAAAATATTGACGGTAAAATAATTGTTTCACAAAAATCAAAAGACTCAAGCGCTCTTTTTGGACTGGTTAGGGCAATAATTAATAATATGGTAACAGGTGTAAATTCGGGGTTTGAAAAAAAACTTGAATTATCAGGAGTGGGTTACAGAGCTCAAGTAACAGGAAATGAACTTGTTTTATCTTTAGGTTTTTCTCACCCTGTTAAAATTAAAGCGCCAAATGGCATAGCGTTTAATGTTTCGGAAAACGTTATTACCGTTTCGGGAATCGATAAAAGCTTGGTTGGAGATACGGCTGCAAAAATAAGAGCTATTCGTCCACCGGAGCCCTATAAGGGAAAAGGAATTTCATATAAAGGGGAAAAGATAAGACGGAAAGCCGGAAAAGCGGCAAAAGCTGTTGGAGGCAAATAAAATATGAAAAAGACAAAAAAACAAAGAAGAAAAGTAAGAGTAAGATCAAAAATACGGGGAACAAAAAATATGCCGAGGCTTTCTGTATTTAGGTCCAATAACTACATTTACGCACAGCTTATAGATGATAATAAAAAAGAGACTATTTTAGGAGTATCAGAGAAACATCTAGAAAAAAAGAGCGGTTCTAAACTGGAAAGATCAAAACAACTAGGACTACTTCTTTCAAAAAAGGCAATTGAAAAAAAAATAAAAAAAGTTGTTTTTGATAGAGGAAGTTATATTTATCATGGTAGAGTTAAAGCTTTAGCGGGGGGTGCTCGAGAAGGAGGCTTAGAATTTTAATGATAGGAGATAGTAGATTTAATACATCAAGAAGTGAGTTTGAGGAAGATATAGTTCAGGTAAATAGAGTTTCCAAAAAGACAAAAGGCGGAAATAAAATTGGTTTTTCCGTTCTGGTTGTTATTGGAAACAAAAAAGGAAAAGTCGGAGTAGGACTCGGCAAAGCAATTGACGTTTCTTTTGCTATTAAAAAGGGTATTGCTTTTGCAAAGAAACATTTAATTGAAGTTCCGATAGTTCAAGACACCATACCGTTTCAGGTTAATATTAAACGTGGTGCTGCAAAAATATTATTAAAACCCGCTCCGCGCGGATCGGGAGTTATTGCAGGAGGAGCTGTTAGAAGCGTTGTTTCAGCAGCTGGCATCAAAAATATTTCATCTAAAGTTTTAGGAACTAGAAACCAGGCATCAAATGTTTACGCTACAATGGAAGCATTAAAATTCTTAGCAGAAAGATATCAAAGATTAAACAGAAGAAAACTTGGAAAAACCGAAAGCTTGGTCTAAAAAATATGAAATTAAATGATCTAGTTAAAACAACAGCTAAAAAGAAAAGACGTCTTGGTCAAGGACATGGTAGTGGCCGTGGAAAAACCGGAGGCCGAGGAACCAAAGGGCAAAAAGCTAGAAATAAAGTTCCAATCTATTTCGAGGGAGGAGCTGTTTCTTTAATTAAACGCCTTCCTTTTAGAAGAGGAAAAGGTAGGAATAAGGTTTTTAAGAAAGAACCGATAATTTTAAATGTTAAAGTGCTTAACCTTTTACCTAAAGGAAGTATAGTTGATCTTAAAACATTGGTTCAAAAGCATTTAGTAGATGAAAAAGATGCAAAAGTTTACGGCGTAAAAATTCTGGGTGAAGGAGAAATAAATATCCCCTTAACTATTAAATTGCCTATTTCAAAAAATGCAAGTGAAAAAATAAAAAAAGCCGGAGGCATTATAGAACTGAAAGCTTAGTATGAATAGCTTTTTAACAATTTTTAAGAATAGTATAAAAGCGGAAGATGTTAGGAAAAAGATTTTATTTACTGCCGGAATCCTTATAGTTTTTAGAATTTTTGCCCATATTCCGGTAGCCGGTGTTAATGTTGCAAGCTTAAAGCTTTTATTTTCCGAAAATCAATTCTTGGGACTTTTGGATATTTTTTCCGGTGGAACTCTTGCCAATTTCTCCGTAATGGCACTCGGGTTAAACCCGTATATCAACGCTTCGATTATTTTACAACTTCTTACAATGGTTTTTCCAAAACTTGAAGAACTTTCTAAAGAGGGGGAACAGGGCAGGCAAAAAATAAATCAATATACGAGAATGCTAACTGTGCCACTAGCCGTTCTTCAGGCGGTTGGAATGTACGCCTTGCTTAAAAATCAGGGGATAATCGGCGTTCTTACCCCAATAAGTCTACTTTCATTTGTTGTTACTATGACCGCAGGTACAATGCTTTTGGTCTGGCTTGGAGAACTTATCTCTGCAAAAGGCGTTGGAAACGGTATATCGCTTCTTATTTTTGCGGGAATAGTAGGCAGGCTCCCTGTTGTTTTTGGTCAAACATTGTCAACCGCTTCAAATGAAAATATATTTAACATAGTGACATTTCTTGTTATGGGGCTTGTCGTAATAGCATCGATTGTTGTTATCAACGAGGCAACAAGACAAATAACCGTTTACTATGCTAAACGTGTTAGAGGAAATAAAATGTATGGGGGACAATCAACACATTTACCGCTTCGGCTTAACCAGGCAGGAGTTATTCCGATTATTTTTGCCGTTTCCTTAGTTTTAATGCCTTCTTTGATATCAAACTATTTGGCAACTTCTAAAAATGTAGTTCTTCATAATGTTGCACAAAGCATTGCTTTGATGTTTAATCCCGACGGGATATTTTATAATGGATTATATTTTATTCTCGTTGTCGGTTTTACTTATTTTTATACGGCTGTTATATTTAATCCTAAAAAAATTTCGGAAGAAATACAAAAATATGGGGGGTTTATTCCAGGGATAAGGCCCGGTACAAAAACGGCATCTTATCTAAATTATATTTTGACAAGAATTACTCTTGCGGGCGCTATGTTTTTGGGAATTATCGCTATTTTTCCAACCATTGCAAAATCTTTTACCGGCGTTGAAAATCTTTTACTTGGAGGAACGGGAATTCTAATCGTTGTATCTGTCGTTTTAGAAACAGTGAAAACAATAGAATCTCAATTGGTAATGAGAAATTATGACAGCTTTACGAAATAGTATGAAAATTATTTTAATTGGAATACAGGGATCGGGAAAATCAACACAGGGAAATCTTTTGTCAAAAAAACTTAAAGTCCCTTATCTTTCAACTGGACATATTTTTAGAATTCTGGCAAAAGAGAAAACTCCTCTTGGGCGCTATATTAAAGAGGTAATGAATGCGGGCTATTTAATTCCGGATAAAAAAACGCTTAGAATTGTCAGCGACTATCTGCATCGTCCGGAATATGAAAAAGGGTATATTTTGGACGGATTTCCGAGAACATTAAATCAGGCAAAGGCATTTGAAAACGGAATAGATAAGGTGATCTATTTAAAAGTTTCGGACAAAGAAGCCTTGTGGCGTCTTTCTTACAGAAACGGAGACGGAAGAGAAGACGAAACGCTTAAGGCAATTAGAAGAAGAATAGAATTGTTTCATAAATTCACAGAGCCCGTTCTTGAGTTTTATCTTAAAAAGAACGTGCTGCTGGAGATAAATGGAGAAAAGGAAATAGAAGAAATATATAAGGAAATAGTGAAACATCTCAAAAAGTGAAGAAAAAACCCTTCATTATAGGAATAACCGGAGCATTCGGCAGCGGTAAATCAACAGCATCTGATTTTTTTGAATCCAAGGGGTTTGCCAAAATTATACTCTCGTCATTTCTTGAGGAGGAAGCAAAGAAAAGAATAAAAGGAAAGATAACGCGAAAGTTATTACAGGACATAGGTAACACATGGAGAAAAAAATATGGTAATGGAATACTTGCAAAAAAAACGCTTTATCTTTTACTATCGAAAGATATTAAAAATGCAGTTGTTGACGGAATTCGAAATATAGGAGAAATTGACGAGTTAAGAAAAAACAACAGATTTATTCTACTGGCGGTAATTGCAGACAGGGAAGTTCGTTTTGAACGTCTAAAAAAACTCAAAAGACGCGAGTCTTTGACATGGGAGTTATTTAATAAACTTGATCATCGGGATCTTGGATTAGGACAGAAAAAAACAGGATTACAAGTTGCTGCCTGCCAAGCAATGGCTGATGTTTTTATTAACAATAATAGCAGTTTGGATGAGTTTAGAAATAAACTTGAGAATTTTTACAAAAAATATTATAAAAAATGATTATTATTTTTATTGGTCCGCCATTTGCCGGAAAAGGCACTCAAACAGAAATTTTAAGCAATAAACTCAAATTGCCAGTTTTCTCAATGGGAAAACTTATTAGAGAAGCTTATAAAGAAGGAAATCCAAAGGCAGTCGAGGGATTTGAAAAATACAGTATGAAAGGCCTTCATCTGCCTGTTTCTCTTAAATTTGATCTTCTTAAAGAAAAAATGGATAGTGCCCAAAATGGTTTTATACTGGATAATTTTCCGGCCACAAAAGAAGATTTAGATATTTTCATTGAATATTTAGATAAAAATCGTTTGTCTGTTGATAAAGTATTTTATATAAATATCTCCCAGGAAGAGGCAAATAATAGAATAACTCGTCGTGGACGAGCAGATGATAATATCAATGTCATTATGAAGAGACGTGAAGTACAGGACAAAGATAGGCAACCAGTTATAGAATATTTTAAATCTAAAGGGTTTCTAGAAGAAATAAATGGTGAAAAAGAAGTAGAAGACGTCCATAGAGAAATATTAAATAAATTACTAAAGAAATGATTCAATATAAGACAAAAGAAGAAATTGAGAAAATGCGCAAGGGTGGAAAGATTTTAGCTGATGTTTTATTTGAAGTTTTAAAACATGCAAAGATTGGCGTTTCCGAAATCGAACTGGAAAAATTGGCCGAAAAACTAATTCTCGAAAAGGGTGCAAAACCTGCTTTTAAAAGGGTAAAAGGATATAATTTTGCAACCTGTATTTCGACAAACGACGCTGTTGTTCATGGCATCCCTACAAATTATAATTTGAAAGATGGAGACGTCATTGGAATTGACTGCGGAGTGTATTACAAGGGATTTAATACAGACGCCGCATGGACGATAACAATTGAAAGTGGAAAGTTGAAAGTTGAAAATGACGAAAAAAGAAAATTTTTAAAAACCGGGGAGAAAGCGCTTAGTGAGGCGATCAAAGTGGCAAAAGCAGGGAATAGAGTTGGGCATATTTCAAAAACAATTCAAGATATTGTCGAAGGAAACGGATATTCTGTCGTTCGCAGTCTGGTTGGGCATGGGGTTGGAAAAAATCTCCATGAAGAGCCGGAAGTACCCGGATTTCTTGATATAGATATCACCAAAACGCCACTTTTGAAGCAGGGGATGACTATTGCAATTGAAGTTATTTACAATATGGGCAAAAGCGATGTAATATACGAGAAAAACAACGGCTGGACTATTAAAACGGCAGACGGGAGTATTTCGGGACTGTTTGAAAGAACTATAGCCATTACCGAGGATGGTCCTATTATTTTGACAGCCTGATTGCAGATTGCAGTTTTTTTTGTTATAATAGGTTCAATTAATTTCTAATTTCTAATGTCTAATTTCTAATCAAATCCCAATTTTTAAATTGGTTATTTTTTCATTAGAACATTGATTAGTCATTAGGTCAATTAGTAATTAGAAATTTTTTCTTATGGTTCATCAGGGATCTTTTGAAGTAGACGGAATTGTTAAAGAATCCCTTCCAAATACATTGTTTAGAGTAGAAGTTAATGGAGGGAATATCGTGTTGTGTCACTTGTCCGGAAAAATGAGAATGCATTTTATTAAAATTTTACCGGGCGATAGAGTCAAAATCGAAATGACGGAATACGATAAGACCAAAGGGAGAATTACTTACAGATATAAATAATATGAAAGTTCAAGCAAGTATAAAACAAAGATGTGTCAAGTGTAAGATTATTAAAAGGCGTGGAGTCTTGCGTGTTGTTTGCGATAATCCAAGACACAAGCAAAGACAGGGATAATTATGACCCATTCGGCAAGTCATTCGACTCTGAGGGATGAGCCCTCAGACTCAGGCTCGAAGAGGTCATAGTGAATTAATTGAATCTATGAGAATTTCAGGAGTTAATTTATTGGATGAAAAAAGAGTGGATATAGCGCTTACTAATCTTTACGGAATTGGGAGAAAAAATGTTGTAGACGTGCTTAAAAAAGCCGAAGTTGAAGCACAAAAAAGAGTAAAAGCGCTATCAGAGGATGAACAAAAAAGAATTCAGAAAGTTTTAGAAACTTATAAACTGGAGGGAGACTTAAGATCAGAAGTAATAAATAATATTAAAAGATTAAAAGAAATAGGTTCTTATAGAGGAATTAGACACGGCAAAAACCTTCCCGTGAGAGGACAAAGAACCCGCTCTAATGCCAGAACAAAAAGGGGTAAAAGAGTTACAATAGGAGCTATCAAAAAGGAAGTTGCCGCAAAAATGGGAATTGGAACAAAAGATGCAAAAACACAGGCCACACCGGCAGCTAAAAAATAAGTATGAAAGAAAAAAAACCAACAACTAAAACAGGAGCAGCGAAAAAGAAAAGCCGATCTTTCGTTTCTCAAAACGGAAGAGTATATATAGCATCAACATTTAATAACACTTTAGTCACTATTACAAACGAAAAAGGAGATACTGTTGCATGGAGTTCGGCCGGTGCTCGAGGGTTTAAAGGAACAAGAAAATCAACTCCTTATGCCGCAACTCTTGCAGCTGAAGATGTGGCAAAAAAGGCGTTAGTCTCTGGAATTAAAAATGTTGAAGTTTTTGTAAAAGGACCGGGATCTGGTCGTGATTCGGCTCTTCGCGCTATTAAAGCGGCAGGTCTTTCTATTTCTATGATAGCCGATATCACACCGATTCCACATAACGGACCAAGAGCAAAAAAGAAAAGGAGAGTATAAAAATTATGGCAAGATATACAGGACCAAAACACAAATTAGCAAGAAGAGAAGGAGTTAATATTTTAGACAAGACCTCGGCAAGCCTTCAGAGGCGTTTAAATGTCCCTCCCGGAATTCATGGGGCAAAAAGAAAAAGAAAGCTTTCAGAATACGGACATCAATTACGGGAAAAACAAAAGTTAAAGGCTACATACGGATTAATGGAAAAACAGCTTAATCGCTTAGTAAAATATGTACAAAAGAAAAAAGGAGATACGGGAGAAATGTTGATATCCTTTTTGGAAACAAGACTCGATAATATTGTATATCGCCTCGGATTTGCAAAAACCAGATTCCAGGCGCGTCAATTTGTTTCTCATGGACATGTGTTAGTCAACGGGAAGAAAGTGAATATACCATCCTTTTATGTAGGAGAAAACGATGTTGTTTCTATCTCTCCAAAATTACTGGAAAATGTTTCCATAAAAAAATTGCTGGAAGAAAAAAAAGAAGTATTGCCTTTTCTTCAAAAAAAAGCGTTTGTTGGAAAACTAAAAAGAATGCCAAAAAGAGAAGATTTGGAAGTTCCGTTTAACACGCAGTTGATTATTGAATATTACTCGAGATAATGGTAAAATAGTAGGACGTTTTATGAAAGATCCAATCTTTAAAATCAAAGAGGAAAAGCTGACTGACGATTATGGTGAATTTGTTATTGAACCTTTGGAAACAGGTTTTGGCCATACCATTGGCAATGCTTTAAGAAGAGTTCTTTTAACATCTATTCCAGGAGCAGCGGTAACGTCGGTTAAAATTTCCGGTGTAAAACATAGATTTTCAACAATACCGGGAGTTAAAGAAAATGTGGTAGATTTACTTCTTAACATAAAAGCTTTAAATTTCAGTTTGCCCGATTCAAAAACAAGCGCAACCGTTAAGATTTCCGTAAAAGGACCAAAAGAAGTTAAAGCATCAGATATAGAATTGACAAATAATGTTGAAATAAAAGACCCGGATCACTATTTGTGTTCACTGTCGGATAAAAAAGCAAAATTAGACATTGAGTTAACTATAGAAAAAGGATATGGTTATTCTTTGTCGGAAGAAAGAAAAGTAAATACATTAGGCGTTATTCCAACAGATGCAATATTTACTCCTGTAAGACGCGTTAACTATTCGGTTGAAGCAACTCGTGTCGGGAGACAAACAAATTTAGATAAATTGATTTTAGATGTTTGGACTAACGGGACAATAAGCCCGAAAGACGCCTTAGAGCATGCTTCCAGAATTTTAGCATCTTATTTCCTTCAAATTTATGAACCAAAAGCGGCAGCGTCAGAACAGGGTGGAGTTGCAATAAGTCCTTCGGTTTCCGAAGATATACTAAAACTGACAATTGACGAATTAGATCTTCCGACACGTATTTATAACAGTTTAAGAAACGGCGGCATTGAAACTTTAGGACAACTTTTGGGAGCTCCCAAAAAAGATTTAATGACAATGAGAAATATGGGCGGAAAGTCAATTTTGATAATAGAAGAGAAGCTACGGGAAAAAGGGATATCGCTAACGGTTTAATTAGAAGTGGGAAGTTAGAGGTGGGAAGCTGGATAAAGAAATTAGAAGTGAGAAATCTGAAATCTAACTTCTCTCACATCAATACTCCATTTTCGCACATCACACCTCTTACTTCTAAGTTAATCTTATGAAGAAAAATGTATTTGGAAGAAAATTTAAAAGGGATAAAAATGAAAGGAAAGCTTTATTTAAAGGTTTAATGTCGTCGTTGGTTTTAAATGAACGAATAAAGACTACCGAGGAAAAAGCAAAGGCTATTAAGGGGAGTATTGAAAAATTGGTAACTAAGGTGAAAAATGAAGGGACAAATGTTCAAAATCTTTTACAAGATTACCTTCATCCGGAAGCAATACAAAAATTAATTAACGAAGTTGCTCCCCGTTTTAAAGAAAGAAAAGGCGGATACACAAGATTAATAAAATTGGGCAGGAGATTTTCGGATGATGCATCTGTCGTTTTGATTGAGTGGACAGAAGAATCAAAATCAAAAATCACCCATTCGGCAAGCTCAGGGCAAATATCAAAAACAGAAGAACCAGAAGAAAATAGTGAAAAAGAAAAGGCAGAGAAGAAAGAAAATAAAAAAGTTAGCAAATCGAAAAAGGAGGATAAGAAATAATGGACGCGAAATTAACAAAGCCAACAAAAATATCAGAGATTAAAAGATTTTGGCATTTAATAGATCTTAAAGGCAGAACACTGGGAAGAGTTTCGACGCAGATTGCAATGCTTTTAATGGGGAAATCAAAATCATATTTTGTAAGAAATTTAGATTGCGGCGATTATGTAGTTGTTATTAATGCAGCGGCAGTTAAAGCTACAGGAAATAAGGAAACAAAGAAAATTTACTATAGATATTCCGGTTATCCGGGAGGATTAAGAAAAGAAGTATTGGCAGATTTAAGAAAAAGAAAACCTGAAGATATAATCTATCATGCGGTTAAAGGGATGTTGCCGCAAAACAAATTAAGAGATAAAATGCTTTGTCGCTTTTTTATTTTCTCAGGGTCGGAACATAAATACGAAGACAAATTCTCAGCCAAAGGCTGATCAGCCTATGGCTGAAAAAGTCAAAAGCGTAAATTAAAATATGGTAAAAGATAAGATTGAAGAAAAAGTAACTAAAACCAGGTCAGACTTGGCTAAGGCAAAAAATAATAAAAAAGAATATATTGTGGCTGTTGGAAGACGGCGTGAAGCCGTTGCCAGAGTAAGACTTTACCCAGATTTAAAAGAGGATCTATTATGGGGAGAAACGCCTGTTAAAAAAGGCGAAATTTTTGTGAATAAAAAACCGATAGAACAGTACTTTAGTTTACCTTCGGAGCAAGTTGTCTACAAAGAACCTCTTCGTGTTACGAACACTCTAAATAAATATATTATGACAATTGTAGTTAATGGCGGAGGACGATCCGGACAATTAGGAGCCGTTATTCATGGTATTTCTCGCGTTTTAATAAAAATAGATTCGGAAAAATTCAGACCAATCCTTAAGAAAAAAGGATTCTTAACTCGTGATTCAAGAACCCGCGAACGCCGCAAAGTTGGAACAGGCGGAAAAGCGAGGAGGGAGAAACAGTCCCCAAAGAGGTAAACTCCTGTTTTATGCACTTTGTCATACTGAACTAGTTTCAGCATCTTCGTCATTCTGGTCGAAGATCCAGAATCTTGCAGTTTGATTCATGGTTGAAGATTTTGCGGTATCAATCGCAAGTTGTAAATCAGACGAAAAATCTTGCATACGATTCACTTATAAATCTTATGAGTTCAAATGTCATGGTAAATAACAGTTTGACTATTAACGAATTCAAAAACAACTCTATAACTATATTTTATCGAGTATGATCAAAGACTTGATAGTTTTCCTTTGAGTTTATGTGTTTTTAGTGAAGGCGCATGCGGATTTTCTCTAAAAATCTTATCTTTTGCAATGGCTGATTGTTGAATATCACGAGAGAGTTTTTTAAAAGACTTTTTGAATTGAGAAGTAGGATATATGGTCACATTCAAATAAGTTGTGCTAAATCTTGTATTGGCTTAAGTTTTCCCTGTTTAAACTCTTGTCCCCCTTTTATAAATAGCTTGCGAGCTTGTTCCTCGGAAAGCTTCTTTTCCCTAGCTTTAACATTCCCTTTGATAACCTGTTTTTTAGGGATTTTGATAATAATATAATCTTTGTTTTGGCTAAAAGTTACTCCATTCATCATACAAAAGTATTATGCCATATCATTCCAACTCGTTCATTATCTCGTATTGACTCATTAAAAATCATAATTTTATTGTATTAGATTTTTTAAATTTACAGAGGTTTTAATTGCAAGTTATAAATCGGAAGAAAAATTCGCAAGATGCGCCTTTCGATATTTACGAAAAAGTTAGAACCGAATTTCAACGCTGTTAGCTCAGCCGCTTCGCGGCCTCGCTCCTATTATTTATTCTGAGCAAGGTTAAAAGATTTTCAGCACGCACGACTTTTGCTCTGCTTTGTCGAGCGTTAATTTGCAAATTTTACCGTAGATAAAATATCTTTAAAAGTTTTAGAGAAGTCCACATTATATTGGTTTGGATAACTATTTAAATATCTCTGACTTAAGAAGTAAACTTTATCATTTGAACCAAAGATATATGAATAAAACACACTTCTATTGTCTTTTTTATCTGGATTACTGTCAGATTTATAATTTTGAGCAGTAAACCCTCCTACTTTTGTATCTGCTATTCTCGCATACGTCACTCCCGCCATGTTTTCTCCTTCAGTCATTCCCTGTTTAGTTTGCCCGACTCCCATACCTTTCAAATAGTTGTAGAGTTGGTCTTCACCTGACTTTATAATTAGTGATTGATCCGCTATCAAGAAGATATTTTCAGATGCTCCCGAAGAATCACAGGGTACTGTAGTTTGCACGAGAATATAAGTTCTTTGTGCCGTTTCTCCCTGTCTGTCTCCACAAGCAATTAAAGCAGGTGGATATTTGAGCGATATTCCTTTTGGGTTACTCTCAAAATTACTCCATCCTTCTATCTGATCAATAGACGTCGGTGAAGGAGAAATTAAAACGGTTGATGTTGGACTGTTCGTTTCAGACACTCCTGTCGGAGTAAGTTGACCCTGTTTATTGTTTGCATACCGTTGAGAATTTGAAGATTGCTTCCCTAAGTAATATCCCCCAAAAGCAAAAAGCACAAAACAAATTAAAACAACTAAGCCAATAACTACGTAATTTATTTTTGTTTTTTCTGGGATCTGTGTTGGTTGACTGATAGGACTTTGCCCAATTTGTTGGGCATTTTGATCGCCAATATTGATTTGGTTTTCCATATGTGCCTCCAAGAAAAGTATAGCATATTTTTGAAGAGTCGAGCATTAGGAGGTAAATGGATTCTTAAAAGTTTAAAATTTTCTCTAATTGGTTTTTGGGGAAGAGATGGTTTGGATAGATTTCGATTACTTTTAGTCCTTTTTCTTTCCATAATTTTCTTTTCTTCTCAACTAACTTATCATAAGATTTTAATTGTCCTGCAAGCCCAAAAAATTCGATAAAAGTATTATTAACTTTAAAATCAGCAGTCATATTATTTATACCGTAAGGAATACTTCTCTCATGAATTAATTTTCTAGCATAAAGCCAATCGTCAATTATTTTTTCAGCTAAAGAATCACACTTGTGACCATCTTTTGCTATATATTTTTTAGCAAACATTACCGGATTTGGCTCAAACCCTGCAGATTTAATCGCTTTATTCCATGTTCCAAAACGAAGTCTTGCCGATTTTGTATAGCTAAATTCATTCTTAAAAGGTATCCTGGCATTTTTATTATAAAAACTTTTTATTTGTTCAAGAATTAAATCTCCAGATATTATTTGACTTTTATTTTTGCAGATAACTGAACAAAATTTTTCTCGTCCTTTAAATTCTTTATTACAAACTAAACAATTTTTTTTCAAAGCTTTTCTTTTTGGGAATTTTGAATTATTTATAGAAATAGAACAGGATTTTGAACAATAGTTTTTTCCTAGAGGTTGAATAGCTTTTTGTTGTCTTTTAAAAGTTTTATTACAGCTAGGATTAGAACATTTTATTAGTTGTTGTTTATTTCTTGCTCTATTTTTGCAAATTTCAGAACAAAGTGTTTTCCAACCGAATTTTATAGATTCGTTAATTCTTCCTATGCTACGATAGATGATTTTATTGCATTGATTGCAATTTATAGGCAGGAGTTTCATTTGTCGGGGGAACAGGTTCCGCCCCTGCGACCTCTCGCACCCCATGCGAGTGCTCTGCCTATCTGAGCTATCCCCCGTTATTTTACTGCTTGAATTATATCAGAAACATGTTAGAATTAGAATCAATTATGAGTAGAACATCTAATCCCAGTAAAAACTCCGAACCAAATGGCCAAACAGAAATGTCTCAAAAACTCCAAGCGGTAAAACTTGCTATGGAGCAAATTGAAAAGCAATATGGCAGGGGCTCTATTATGCGGTTTGGCGAAGCAGGCAATAAGTTTGATATATCTGTTATATCAACCGGTTGTCTTCCCTTAGATTTGGCACTAGGGGTAGGGGGTGTGCCAAGAGGAAGAATTATTGAAATTTTTGGTCCGGAGGCATCGGGTAAAACAACAATTTGTTTATCTATTATTGCTCAGGCGCAAAAACATGGCGGCATCGCCGCGTTTATAGATGCGGAGCATGCTTTAGATTCGTTATGGGCTCAAAGAATCGGAGTAAAACTTGATGAATTATTAATTTCTCAGCCAGATACAGGAGAGCAGGCTTTGGAAATTACGGAAAGCTTAATTCGATCTGGAGGAGTAGATGTTTTAGTAATCGATTCTGTTGCAGCTTTAGTTCCAAGGGCCGAAATAGAAGGAGAAATGGGAGATTCAATGATGGGGCTTCAAGCTCGCTTAATGTCTCAGGCTCTTCGAAAACTGACAGGCGCTATTTCCAAGTCAAAAACAGTTGCTATTTTTACAAACCAGCTTCGCCAAAAAATCGGAGTAATATTTGGCAATCCCGAAACAACAACAGGAGGGTTAGCTCTAAAATTCTACTCAACAATGAGAATGGATATTAGAAAAATAGAAACATTAAAAGATGGGGATAAAGTTGTCGGCTCCCGTCACAGAGTAAAAGTTGTTAAAAATAAAGTATCTGCTCCTTTTAGAATTGCGGAATTTGATGTTATGGCAGATACGGGTATTTCAAGAGAAGGCGGAATTATAGATGTAGGAGTTGAAATGGATATTATTCAAAAATCAGGTGCTTTTTACAGATATGAAGAATTAATGTTGGGACAAGGAAAAGAAGCAACAAAAATGTTTCTAAAAGAAAAACCGGATATTGCCAAAAAAATTGTTTCGGGTATTATGGAAAAAAATAAATCTAATGGTACTCCTGTAGCAGTTGGCATCGAAGAAGGTAAATAATCTAATGGACTCCAACCTCTTTAATAAATATTACAACTTAACCCTTCGTTTTTTATCTTTTCGCCCTCGGTCAAAAAAAGAAATAAAAGAATATTTGAGTAGAAAAAAAGTTGATGAAGAAGTTGTTAATAAAATTATACAAAAACTTGAAGAGTTTAATTTTTTAAATGATGAAGAATTTGCGAAATGGCTTATAGAACAAAGAACGAAATTCAAACCTAGAAGCTTAAGATTAATAAAATTAGAACTCAAGCAAAAAGGAATCTCACTGGACATTATTGAAGATCAAATATTATCCATTTGGCAAGCTCAGGACAAAAATGAAAAAATAGATGATTTAGAAATTGCCAAAAGAGTAATTGAACCAAAAATACATAAATATAAAAACTTACCAAAGCATGAAATTTACAGGAAGCTTGGCTCTTTTTTGGCGAGGCGTGGATTCAGTTATGATATTATCAAGCAGAGCATTGACGAGATATTAATAAAAGTAGTATAATTAAAAAGAAGACAAAAAGTTGTCTAAGAGTTATTATTTGGTCTATGAAAAATAAAACTACCAAGTCCTCTTCTGACATATCTTTTAAAAAATAGATTAGCTTTAAGCGTGTCTATTGATTGTCTTCTTAATTTATATATTTTATGACAACACAAAATCAAGACACAGATTTAATTAAATTGGAGAAAAAATTAATTGAAAGGGAAGAGAAATTAGAAAAGGAAAAAGAAGATTTAGATCGCGAAAAGACAAAGCTTCAAAAAATCAAAGAAGAATATTTAGAAAAGCTCCAAAAAATATCAGGTGTTACAACAGACGAAGCAAAGCAAAAACTACTTTCGGAAATAGAGCAAAAAGAAGCTCAAATAGTTGCTCGTATAATTAAGGAGAAAGAAGAAGAAGCAAAAAGAACCGCCGATAAAAAAGCCCAAGAAATTTTGGTAGACGCAATGAGGCATGGAGCAATTAACTATATTGCCGAATATACCGTTTCGACAATCAAAATACCCGACGAAGAAATGAAGGGAAGAATTATTGGTAAAGAGGGAAGGAATATTAGAGCGTTTGAACAAGCAACGGGTGTTGATATTGACTTAGACGAAGAGGGAATAATTAGGCTTTCATCTTTTGATCAGGTAAGACGTGAAATTGCCAGACTTTCACTAGAAAAACTTCTTAAAGACACAAGAATACAACCTTTTAGAATTGAAGAGATTGTCGAACAAACAAAAAAAGAGGTTGAAAAAATAATGCTTGAAACCGGTGAAAAATTAGCACACGAAACAGGCGTTTATAATCTTTCGGCAGATTTACTTTCTCTTTTGGGACGGTTTAAATTTAGAACATCTTACGGACAAAATCTTATTGCGCATACTCTTGAAGAAACAAAAATTAGTGTTCATATTGCCCAGGAATTGGGCGCCGATGTAAATGTTGTAAGACTTGGATGTTTATTCCATGATATAGGTAAAGTTGTAGATGGGGACGGAAATCATATAAAGCTTGGAGTAGAGCTTCTTAAGAAATATAATATGCCGCAAAATGTTATAAATTGCGTTGCGGAGCACCATGAAGACAGACCATTTTCATCAGTAGAATCTGTAATTGTATATATAGGAGATGCGATATCGGGAGCAAGACCGGGAGCTCGCTATGAGGATTTTGAGGAGTATATCAAAAGACTAAGAGAAATGGAAGAAATAGCAAAAAAATATGAGGGAGTAGAAGATGCTTATGCTTTTGAAGCAGGACGTGAGCTTAGAGTTATTATTAACCCCGGGAAATTAGACGATGCTCAGACAACACTTGTTGCGCAAAAAATCAGAGAAGAAGTAAGTAGTAAATTAGCAATTCCGGGAGATGTAAAAGTTACTGCAATCAGAGAATTTCGCGCCGTTTCTTCCGAATCTGCAATCTAATCTTCATTTTCTATATTGACAAAGGTTTATTTACATTGTATTGTTAATCTAATTAAAATTTTTTGCCCAGAAAGGCGGTGATTTAGATTGACAAAAAAGGATCTTATTGAGGTAGTTGCAAAAAAAGCTAATCTTACAAGTAAGGCTGCAAGAGAATCTGTTCAAGCAGTAATTAATTCTATTCGTGATTCTCTAAAAAGAGGAGAAAAAGTTGTTATTACTGGTTTTGGGACATTTTCTGTTAGAAAAAGAGCCGAAAGACCGGGGAGAAATCCAAAGACAGGTGAAAAAATTACAATTCAAGCTCGGAAAGCCCCCGGTTTTACACCAGGAAAAACACTTAAAAAAGCTGTAAGATAATTTTTTAATTTTAATAACTGAATAAGAGGTTTCCCGTTATCGGGAAGCTTCTTTTTGGTATAATGAGGCTGTGGTAATTTCCGTTTCTCATCTTTCAAAATTTTATAAAATACACAAAAAAGAAGCAGGTTTTTTAGGGTCCATGAAATCACTTGTTAAAAGGGAGTATTTTGATGCAAAAGCGGTAGATGATATTTCGTTTGAAATAGAGGAAGGAGAGTTGGTTGGATTTATAGGGCCAAATGGTGCGGGAAAAACAACAACTTTAAAATGTCTTTCCGGGCTTCTTTATCCGACAAATGGTCACGTTTCTGTTTTAGACTATATTCCATACGAAAGAAACTACGATTATCTTAAAAAGATAGCGCTTGTTATGGGTCAAAAAAATCAACTTTGGTGGGATTTACCGGCCCAGGAATCTTTTATCCTAAACAAAGAAATTTATGATATTCCGGACAATATTTTTAATAAAACGCTGGAAGAATTATCAACACTTCTTGACGTAAAAGATGTTCTAAACGTTCAGGTTAGAAAATTATCATTGGGCCAGAGGATGAAATGTGAATTAATAACGGCCTTAATACATAGCCCAAAAGTATTATTTCTAGATGAACCAACTATCGGCTTGGATGTTGTAATGCAGAAAAAACTTCGTGATTTTTTAAAGGAGTATAACAAGAAATATAAATCAACAATAATATTAACCAGTCACTACATGGAGGATGTAAAAGAATTATGCGAAAGAGTAATTATTATAGATCATGGAAAAATTCTTTATGATGGAAAGTTGGAAAATATTGTAAAAGAGTACGCAAAAAATAAGTTTTTATCAATTGATTTTAGTACCACTGTTGAAAGATCGAAACTTGAAAAGTTAGGAAATATTAAAGAGTACAGCGAAACATTTGCCGTTATTGTTGTCGAACGAACAAAATCCAATAAAGTTGCAGCAAAACTATTGGAAAGTTTTCCGGTAAAAGATCTTAATATAGAAGAACCAAACATAGAAGATATTATTAGAGATGTATTTACAAAAAAATGAAAAAATATTTTATGATTGCGAAAATTACATGGGAAGAGATGTTTACGTACAGGATTAATTTTATAATGTGGAGAATCCGCTGGATTTTGGGTCTTCTTATGATATATTTTCTATGGCTATCTGTTTTGCCTAAAAACACCGTTTTTTTTGGTTATAACCAGTCGCTAATGCTTACATATATCCTTGGTACTTCACTTATTAGCTCGATAGTTACATCTTCTAAAACTAATGCTGTTGGGGATGAAATTAACCAGGGAAATCTTTCTAATTTTTTAATCCGTCCGATAAATTATTTTAAATATTGGTTTGCAAGAGACGTTGGAGATAAATCTATGAATATTATTTTTTGCGTTTTTGAATTAACAATATTATTTTTTATTTTACATCCACCGGTTTTTATACAGACAAATTTTTATTTTTTATTTCTGATGTTTGTCTCCATATTGATAGCTTTGATATTGTTTTTCTTTGTTAATTTTCTTCTCGGGTTAATCGGATTTTGGTCGCCGGAAGTTTGGGCACCAAGATTTGTTTTTTATATCATTCTAAATTTTTTTGCAGGATCTTTATTTCCGTTGGATATTTTACCAAAACAAATTTTTTCCATAATACAATTTTCTCCTTTTACGTATTTGCTCTTCTTTCCTTTAAAAATTTACCTTGGACAGTTAAATATAATTGAAATTTACAAAGGACTATTAATATCCTTTGCATGGACTGTATTTTTTTATTATGCGTTAAGGTATACATGGAAAATAGGATTAAAAGGTTATACGGCTCAAGGAAAGTAATATGTTAAACAGTATAATAAAATACTTTAAAATTTGGCTTAAATTTACGACTATTGCGACACAAATTGCTTTTACTTCACGTTTTGGGGCAACAGTTTTTATTGTGGCAAAAATTCTTCGGATTATTTTTTTCCTTTTGCTACTTATTTTTTTAACATCAAAAGTAAAGGTAATTGCCGGTTATTCGCTATGGCAAATTGCTCTTTTCTATGCCACATTTAACTTAATAGATTCATTAACGCAGTTTTTTCTTAGGGAAGTCTATAGGTTTAGGAGCTATGTTACTATGGGTTATTTAGATTATATTTTAATTAAGCCCTTTTCTGCGCTTTTTAGGTCTTTATTCGGAGGATCGGATTTGCTGGATCTGCCGGTGATATTTTTATCTGTTATTTTTATATTTATTGTGGCCCAAAGGATAGAGAATTTATCTTTGGTGGGTATGTTACTTTATATTTTACTTGTTCTTAACGCTCTCTTAATAGCCGCCTCTTTTCATATTTTTGTTTTATCTATTGGCGTTTTAACAACAGAAGTAGATAATACGATTATGCTGTATCGCGATTTAACTCAAATGGGAAGAGTTCCTGTTGAAATTTACAAAGAAACAATTAGCTGGATTATTACTTTTATTATTCCGGTTGGTATTATGGTTAGTTTTCCAACAAAGGCTCTTATGGGACTCTTGTCTCCTTCTTCTGTTTTTATATCTTTTTTGACAGGTTTGATATTTATTTTATTAAGTTTTAAATTTTGGAGGTTTTCATTAAGCAGATATTCGAGTGCCAGTAGCTAGATCTGTGATATAATCTTGGTATGACAATTAAATTTAAGACAATTTTTTTTATTACATTAGGAATTATCTTTGTTTGGTTTATGTATATAGAAAGGGCAATACTTACCCCCTTTATTTTAGCCGCAATTTTTGCATATATTTTTAATCCTGTTGTTGACTTTTTCTACCACAAAGTAAAGTTACCTCGCACGATATCGATATTTATTATATATTTGCTTATTATGGGTTCGGTTATTTTTCTTAGTGTTGTTTTAACCAGAAGAATAATCGACGAGTCGTCCGAATTAAAAGATTACGTAACTAATTTAATTGAAACAACAAAACAACAGGCAAATACGCTTCCTGATTTTATTCAACCGTTAATTAATGAAACGCTAGTGTCTCTTGAGAGATCAAAATTTTTTTCTACGGAATCTATTTTTATTCTTTTTCCTAAAGCTATTTCAAGAATTGTAAGTCTTTTTATATTTTTATTTTCCGCATTTTACTTCTTAAAAGAGGGTAGATCTATGATTGATAAGCTTTTAAATTTGGTGCCCGGCAAAAACAGGATTGAAGTGGAAATTATCGCGCGAAGGATTAATGCTGTGTTGGGAGGATATCTCCGCGGACAAATATTATTAATCTTTATTGTTTCTTTAGTTCTTTTTGCAGCTCTTTCCATACTGGGTATTAAGTTTGCTCTTATTTTAGCGATTTTTTCAGGTTTTGCGGAAGTAATACCTATTATCGGACCTATTACGGCGACATCTGTTGTGGCTCTTGTTGCTTTTGTAACCGGTTCGGCAAATTTTTCATTAAATCCAATGCAGGCGGCAATTATTGTAATAATTGTGTATTTTACAGTAAGACAAATTCAGGATTATTTTATTACGCCATATGTAATGGGTAGAATTTCAAAACTCCACCCCCTAATAGTTTTATTTGCGGTTTTGGCAGGAGGACATATTTGGGGAGTTATGGGTTTTGTTTTGGCAGTTCCTATCGCGGCAAGTATTAAAATTGTTCTTCAGTTTTTTTTGGACAAAATAAATGAAAAAAAGCCATCTTTTCCACTTAAGAAAACTTCTAAATAAAATGCGCAGTTTATTTTAATTGCTCCGGGAAGCTAGTAAGCCAGATTCTGTTTTACCCGCGCAAATTTCAAAGAAATTTGATTCGGGTGAACCGCAATCTATCTTAGTTATGATATTTAGTCACAACTATCCACCTTTCGGCGAGATGCCCCTAACTTGGTACTCTTGTAAAGCGAGTTTTAACGTACCGTTCTAAGGTTGCAGCGGGTAGGATTGTCGCGTTTCACACCCATTCGTCTCTGTTACTCTCAAACCCTGTCAATTCAGGATCTGTTCTAGAATCCACATATGGGTAAAGACTCTAGACACCGGATATTACTATCCGGAGCTTACGCTCCATCCCCGGCTTTACACCTGTCTGGACTTTCCTCTACCCATAGCTTCACGCGACGGGTAGTAACGGTCCTTCTTCCCGGAACAAAAGTATTATAACACACCTTTACTATAGGATCAAGAGGTAGAGCAGAGGATTTTGTACTCGCAGTTTTGGCAAAAAGACGAGTGGGAGCATTCGAAACTGCTTTTTGATATTTCATCTGCCTTTTTCAAAATAGCTTCTTTTACTTTCACTAATTGTTCACGCGTTCTTGTTGTTGTAAGCTTTATATCTTTTTCCAAATAATACAAAGAAAGTAGAACATCTTCGGGTTTTTTATTCAGAAGAGCATCTTTTACTTCTGTTGCTGCTAAAGCGTAAAATGTAAGCTGCATGTCGGAGGCAAGCTTTTTTTCATCAGGCACATTAGTTCCTGTTTTATAGTCTATAATTTCTATTTTTCCGCCGTCAAGTTTGTTAATCCTGTCAATTCTTCCCCCGATCTTAAGAAATTGATTATTCATTAAAGAATTTCTAATAGCAAACTGAAATGGCAATTCTAAAGCAAGAGGGGGTGCTTTTTTTGGATTAAAATCATTTTTAAGATAATTAACAACTAATGTTTTCGCCTGTTTAATTGCAGCATTTTCATGAGCTTTACTTGAGTAACCATCACTGATCCATGCAGTATCAAGCATAGACGAAACGTCGTCTATCTTAACTTTTTCGCCGGATTTGACTTTTTGATAAAAGTTTCGAAGAGTTGCATGGATACTTGTTCCAAAACTTTGAGCTGCAGTTTGCGCGACGGGAATTTTTAGGAAATATTTTAGTTTATAATGCAAAGGGCAAATATCAAATGTTTGAATTTGAGAATAAGAAAGGTATGTGATAGGGGTTGGGAACTGACGTAAAACAATCTCTGTTTTTTTCTCCATAGACCAATCGAGAAGACTTAATTGCTTTATTGTTTCATTCTCAAATTGTTTTTTTGTTAAATTATTGACAATATTTTCACCTAATGCTTCATAGACAAATGGAGAAATTTTCCGATCTCTTTTGCCCTCGCCGTAAAAATTTGCAGCTGTCAAAAAAAGAAAGTCTCGAGCACGCGTCATCCCTACATAAAAAAGTCTTCTTTCTTCCTGCATATGGAAATCTCCAACAGGCAGAATTTCTTTAATTAAATCCTGGGGTATTGGAATCTGCTCATGTCTCTCGCGTGTTGGAAAACGCATTGACACAAGATTTACCAAAAAGACAATCGGAAACTCCAGTCCCTTACTTGAGTGCACGGTTAAAATATTTACAGCATTATTTTGAGTCCAGTCGGAGTCCGTGCTCATTGGGCTTTCTCCAAGCTGCATTGACAAATCTATCCAATCAACAACTGCAAATACGGAAGCGTCTATATTGTCTACCTCATATGTTTTTAGTTTGTCAAAAAAACGGGCAATATTTTGAGATTTTTTTTCGTCCGATTCGGTTTCCCCGGATAAAAATTTTTTAAGAAGTCCCGATTCTTCTAAAAAATAATAAAGAATTTGTCCCGCCGAGTCTTTTGAAACGCGTTTTAAGTGACGCTTCACCATTTCTATTATATTTTTTAACTTTTCTACAGACTCTTCTTTTATGGAGATTTCATCGACTTTTTCAATTGCCTCAAAAAGGCTGAGATTTTTTCTTTTTGCAAAATTAAGAATAGCTGCTATATCACGCGCATCCAGACCAAAAATTGGCATGTTTAAAACTCTATAAAGCACCGTTGAATCTTCAAAGTTATAAAGAACTTTAAGATAAGAAATTAAATCCTTTATTTCTTCCTGATGAAAAAGTCTTCCCGGTCCCAAGAATTGATATGGGATACCGTGTCTTTCAAGGGCTTTTACGAAAGGCTGCGCATGATCATTTGCCCGAACAAGAATAGAAATATCTTTGTATTTATATTTACTTGAAATATCCTCGTTTGTTGTTAATTCTTTAATTTTTTTTACAACCAGATCCGCTTCATTTTCAACTCTTTCGGCAAACAGTAATTCTATTTTTTGTCCCTTTATTTTTCTCATCGAAATTAATTTTTTATTAACTTTTTCTTTAACCTCGAGCCTGTCAGGATTATTGTTTTGGATTAGATTATAAGATGTATCCAGGATTTCTTGTGTAGAACGGTAGTTTTTTGCTAAAACTATAACCTTAGCATCCGGAAAATGTTTGCGGAATTGAATAATATTAGAAATTGCTGCTCCCCTGAATCTATAAATAGACTGATCGTCGTCTCCTGTTACGCTTATATTTTTTCTATCTCCTGCCAAAAGGATAGCAAGTTCATTTTGTGCATAGTTGGTATCTTGGAATTCATCAATCAGTATGTATTTAAATTTATTTTGATAAGATTTTAAAATATTTTTTCTTTCTCTAAAAAGCTTGAGAGTATTTGAAATTAAATCGGAAAAATCCATAATTCCTTCTTTAGTCTTTAATTCTTCATAGACTTTGTACGCATTTGCAAGCTCTTTGATCTTTTTTATTTCATCAGGCTCTATTTCTTTTAGACTATTTGAATATTTCAAACAGTCATCCGTATTAATATCTTCATCCTTAAGTCTGCTAAAATGCTGCAGCATTCCTTCTAGAAACTTATTCGGATTGCCAAGGGGTCTAAAATAATTAAGCGAGAATTTAAAGATATTTGAACGAAGAAACTGAATTATTTGCGCTTCTGTTGCAAGTTTATAGTTTGGATTTAAACCAATATGTATTGCCTCATTTCTTAAAATCCTATCGCAAAATGCATGAAAGGTTGAGATCCACATTTGAGTGTATCCGTATGGCATAGACAAATCGACCCGTTCTTCCATTTCCCGTGCCGCCTTGTCTGTAAAAGTAAGAGCTAAAATTTCATGGGGAAGAATATTCCTTTCTAAAATAAGATATTTTATCCGTTCTGTAATTACGGTTGTTTTTCCACTACCCGCCCCTGCGATAATTAATAATGGTCCTTTATCATGCTTAATTGCTTTAATCTGCTCATCATTAAGTCCCGCGAAGCGGGACTTAAGATTTTTAGCATCCGACATGAAGCTATTTTATCACACCTTATTTAACAATATGGTATGCTTTATTTAATGGATGCTAAAAAAGAGTATTATTTAACTTTTATAAAAAAAGAGAAAATTTCCAGAGACGCTTATTCCTTTTATTTTACTCGTGCTTTTGATTTTTTACCCGGTCAGTATATAAGAATGACTTTAGACATAGAAAATCCGGACGAAAGAGGGATGCCGCGTTCTTTTACCATTTCATCTTCACCTTTAGAAGATTATATAACTATAACAACAAGAATTATACAAAGTTCTTTTAAAAAAAAATTGGAAAGTCTTATTCCCGGGACAAAAGTAAAATTTTTCGGGCCAATGGGCTCGTTTTTATTTAATAAAGAAGATAAAACTCCCCGCGTTTTTCTGGCAGGAGGCATAGGCATAACCCCTTTTCATAGCATGATTACTTATGCTAATGCTAAGAAACTTGCTATTCCAGTAACTCTATTTGTTTCTTTTTCTGCAGTTGACGAGGTTATTTTTAAAGAAGAATTAGAAGAAATCTCAAAAAATAATCCAAACATAAAAATTATATATACGATAACTTATCTGGAGGATCCTAAGGATAATTGGAAAGGGGAAACAGGGAGAATTTCTGAAAGTCTAATAAAAAAATACATACCTAACGTATCAACCCCGATATACTACATAGCCGGACCGCCTAAAATGGTAGAAGCAATGGTTAGAATAGTTAAGAATATGGGGGTATCGGACGAAAAGATAAAAACGGAAAATTTTATAGGGTACTAAAGAATTATTCTTCTAATTGTTTTGTCGAACTTAGTTTTTTACCAAGCTGCATAAATCCGGTAGTAACGTGGCTAAATTGAGAGGAGGCATTATTAATATGTTTTCCAAGAACACTTAAATTTTCATCCACTTTACTATAGTCTATTTGCAATGCTCTAAGCGTTGCAAAAACCTCTTTGGATCTTGTTTCTATTTTTTTGCCCTCATATGACAAAAGAATTGTTTGAAGATGGGCATATAAAGTGCTTGGAGAAACAATATAAACTCTTTGCGATCGTGCATAATCCATAATATCTGTCATATTTACAAGTTCATAATACACCGATTCCGATGGAACATACATTAAGGCAAAATCCATAGTTCCTTCCTCCGGCAAAATATATTTTTTAGAAATTGCATCTATGTGTTTTTTTACGTCACGGATAAGTTCTTTTTTAAAACTTTCTTTACTTGATTCGGAATCTGCTTTTGCCATTTTCTGAAAGTTTTCCATTGGAAACTTTGAATCAATCGGCAAGATCCCTGCATCTGTTTTTATTGCCGCATCAACAATATCGCCCGTTTTAAACTGGTATTGTAAATTAAAACTGTTTTTTGGAAACATTTGGGAAATTAAATCTTTTAAAACCTGCTCGCCAATATTTCCCCGAAGTTTTGGGCTTTTTAAAAAATCCTGAAGCTCCCGCATATTGCGTCCTATTTCACTCATTTTTCCCACTTCCGTTCCAACATCCCTTATTACGCTTGCGGCTTTATCTAGTCTTTCGTTTAGTTGCTTGGAATTTTCCTGGAGAGTTTTAACCATATGATTTGAAGTATTATTCAACGCTTCGTTAACAGCTTTATTGGTGGAATCGATAGATCCTTGCATTGTCTTTAGCCACTCAAGAAGCGATTGATCTGTTTTGCTTGACGAGGACCTTCTATTAATTAAGTAAATTATTATCGCAAAACCTAAAACTAATATTATTAAAACAGGCAGACTGGTTTCCATAAATGTAAAATCATTTTAGCACAAATAAACAATTTTAGAATTTTCGTATGAAAATACCGTTTCGCGAATCTATTCCGATACGGGATCGGAAAGCTATATCTTTTTTTAGAATTATCTATGTTTGTTATTCTGAGTTAGATATTTCTGTAAAGAATGTATAAGCTTTCCCATCAGGGCTAACTATGCCAAGAGGAATACGCATTTTTTCTCCGTGATCGGATGTTACGTGACCAATAACTACACCCGCGCCAGGGTTAGCAGGATCCTCCAATAAATATCTATGATCAATCATTGGCAGAAATGTTTCTGCTCTTTCTACGATCATTCTAAATGATTCTTCGGGTTTACTAGTTTTTTGCTCATCAGTTTCTCTTTCCCTCATATATCTCACCTCCACTTCTTGCCTTAGTAAAAGACACAATTAAAGGATATAAAACCCTTCATTTTTATATTACTTACTATATATATAATTGTGTGGCTGAAGTCAACATGAAAAATTCAAAAGGTTTAGTCAAAATATAACTCGGGGTTGGCGGTGATTTTACTCCATGGAACTTCTTTGTGTTGGAAAAAGGCTGTGGCTCCGATCATTGCGGCGTTGTCAGTTGTAAACTTTTTTTCTGGAAAGAAAAGCTTACAACTGATTTTCTTTGTTTCTATTTCAAATTTATCTTTTAGAGATTGATTTGCAGATACACCGCCACCAATAACGATGTTTGCTACATTGAACATTTTTGCTGCTCGAGCAGTTTTTTTGATCAAAACATCAACTATTGCTTGTTGTACAGAGGCGCAGGTATTATTTATTGTTTGTTCGTCTAGTTTTCTGTCATGCTGAACTTGATTCAGTACTTCGAGCGAAGACTTGGCGAAGCGAGATCCCGAAACAAGTTCGGGATGACTATTAATGGAGACTAGATTATATTTTTGTACTTCTCTTAAAATTGCAGTTTTAAGACCGGAGAAAGAAAAATCAAAGTTTTCAGAATCAATCATTGGGCGCGGAAAATTAAAAGCTTTTGGATTTCCATTTTTTGCTCTTTTTTCTATTTCCGGTCCTCCTGGGTAAGAAAGTCCTAATATTCTGGCAATTTTGTCCAGCGCTTCGCCAGCCGCATCATCTCTTGTTCCTCCCAGCCATTTATAGTTTGTGTGAGATTTAAACAATAAAAGGTCAGTATGACCGCCTGAAACGATTAGACCAATAAA
>Ga0209541_10002916_pt1 | contig 31954 bp, 37 predicted proteins | sample RifCSPlowO2_01_FD_184027 | JGI IMG/M metagenome (GOLD analysis project Ga0209541, IMG submission 184027) | Groundwater microbial communities from Rifle, Colorado - Rifle CSP2_plank lowO2_0.1 (SPAdes) (version 2) | ecosystem: Environmental > Aquatic > Deep subsurface > Groundwater | place... | reverse complement strand
GGCTCGGGTGGGTGCGGCAGTGGTAGTTGTGGCTCAGGCGGATGCGGGGAGGGAGGATGTGGATCTGGCAAGTGTGGGTCTGGTGCATGTGCGGATGAGGATGAAAAGATAGACCATACGCAATAGATTGTTTTGGTTTTTTATTTCTTTTTTTTATTGACTTTTTAGGATAAGTTTTAGTTTTTTAAGATCATAGGAACATTTTTAAAGAGTATAATTAATACTATTATCCATGAATCAGAAGGAATTTATTCAAAAAATTATAGAGAGTAACTTGTATTTGAGCTTAGCTACGTGTGATGGCAAAATTCCTTGGATTGCAGTTGTACAATATGTTGTTGATGAAAAATATAATTTTTATTTTATTTCCGCGCGTGATTCGTTACATGGGCAACATATTCTTAAAAATCCAACTGTGGCGTTTACAATTTTTGATTCACACCAAGCTGCGGGAACGGGTGACGGGATACAAGTATTAGGTAAGGCATGTGTACTTTCAAACGTAAAATATCCGGCTGTTGTTGTTAAATATTTTGATGCACTTACAAAAATTCCAATTAATTTGGAGAGATATGTTGTATTTGAGATAAAACCAGTTAGATTTTATGTTCCAGATACGGGTGCTTGGAAAAAAGAGGGTGTTGATAGGAGAAGAGAAGTTAAATTTATTTAGTCAATAGGTTTTTATATCCTACAAATTTTAACAGAAGTGAATGGAGACTAAAACGAAAGTAGTTATGGGATTCTTTTGCGGGATGTTGTCGTTATTTTTATTATTATTGTCGTATGAGATTGTTCTTTTTGTGACGCCGCTAAGTGCTGAGCAGGAGAGGTGGATGGATTATTTTGCGAATGAGAAAGGAAGTGGACAGATTGAGGAGGAGTATACGGCGTTAGAGGTATCGCATATGGAGGATGTGAGAGGGGTGATTATGAATGTAGAGAGGGTATTTTGGGGTGTGATGGGGATTTTGTTATTGCTTGCGGGGTATTTATATAGGAGAGAAAGGTTACTTTTGGCGTTAAAATATGGAGGGATAACGGCAATAATAGGAATGATAGTTATTTTATTGTGGGCAATGATTGAGTTTAATAGTTTATTTAGGGTGTTTCATTTGCTCTTGTTTCCGCAAGGGAATTGGCAGTTTGGGAGTGATTCGTTGTTGATTGTGACGTTTCCGATTGATTTTTTTATTGGGATGAGCGTCAAGATATTTGGGTTGACGTTGGGATTGGCAGGATTTATTGTGGGAGGGAGCTATTTGTTAGGGAAGAGAACAAATACAAAAAAAGAGCATAAATAGATTAGAAATAGAAGCTTTTTTATAGTATTATTGTTTTAATTAGGATATGAGTTTGGCAATACAGTGGTTGAAGAGAATAATTTTTGGGTTGATTGGGTTGATTATTCTTATTCTCATTCTCACCATTATTTTTGGCTGGCTTATCTTACTTGTACCTATCGTATTGCTCTTAATTGCGATTGGACTTTTAGTTCGGTTTTTTCGAAAAGCGAGGGGAATAGGTAAGACGCAAGAGAAAGGACGAAAAGGAAAAGAGTATATTGATGTGGAGTATACTGAATTGAAAAAGTGATTTTGTGTCTATTGAAATTTGATGTAAAAAGAGGTTGAATGATGAAACCATTAATTTTAATTAATTGTAAGACGTATGCAGAGGTAAGCGGGGAGAAAGGGTTGCGGTTTGCGCGCAAGATTGCGGCAGTTAAGAGTGCAAAATATGAAATAGGGATTGCACCGCCGTTGTTATTGCTGCGAGAGGTTGGGCAGAAAGTTCGTATTCCGGTATTTGCGCAGCATGTGGATTCTGAGGAGTATGGTGCGCATACAGGACAGATTCTTGCAAGTGAGGTGAAAGAGGCAGGAGCACGAGGAGTTATTTTGAATCATTCTGAACACAAATTGACGTTTGAGCGGTTGGGTAGGAGTGTGGAGTTGTGTAAGAAGAGAGGATTAGAGGTTGTGATTTGTGCGGCAACGGTTACTGAGGTGAAGAAGGTGGCAAAATTGAAGCCGGAGTATATTGCGTATGAACCGGCGGCGTTAATTGGGGGGGCTGTCTCGGTTGTGAGTGCGAAGCCGAAGATTATTGAAGAGGTTGTACGTGCGGTTCACAAATTAAGTGGACGAACTCGCGTGTTGTGCGGGGCGGGAGTACATGATCGCGAAGATTTGCAGACGGCGATTCGATTAGGGGCTTGCGGAGTATTATTAGCACATGCGATCGATACAGCAAGAGATCCGGCAATGGTGTTGAGAAAGATGATGCGATAAAGAAAATTTGGATTGAATAAAAAAATCATTTCATCACGAAAAACACAATTTTAGTTTGAAATTTGTTGTGTTTTTCGGGATGCACCGAAGATATAAGATTAGAACAAAACTTATATTTTCTAGTGCACGTTGACTATCATCTTCTGTTTTGTGCCGTATTGTTTATTGTCTGCGGTTTTGATTATAACATCGAAGATGTATTGGCCTTTGGGGGCGTTTGCGGGGATGTCGACGAGGATTGATTCTTTGGTGTGTTCGTTTTCTTCGATTGTTAAAAGATCAGGAGTGTATAATAACCAGGTTTGGGCGGTGTCTTTGATTTCGGGAGTGGTTGCATCTGCGTTATTTTTGTCTGTGAATCTGTTTAATTCGATGTTTATGGTGAATTCTGTACCATATTTTTTGTCGCTATTTAAGATGCCGATGCCAAAGAGATGGGAATCGCCGCCGGAAAGTGTGGCAACGTGTAATGGTAACGCGACTTGTTTGCCTTGGTCGACAAGCAAATGTTCTAATTCTGTGTTGGTTTTTTCGTCTAAGAGTTTTTTTTGATCAGTTGCGCTGCCAATGAATTTGTATAATAAAGCGACACCGCTGCCGAGGATGACTAACGAGATGATGACGATGACTAAAGTGTTCATAGATAGTTCAATGGAGGCTTTTTTGTTCATGTGTTTGGTGGGTTTGGCCATATTTTACACTAAAAGTGAGAAAAGTTTATAAAGTTCTGTTGTCATTTAGGAGTTATGTCACTTGAACGATTGGTTCAGAATAGGTTTCTTACGCCGTTAGTGACAGGAGTATTGGCTTCTTTGATTGGATGTGGTTCTTCTGGGAGTAAAGGATTAGGCGAACAATGTGGTGGCAGCGATACTGAATGCGCTTCTGAATACGTCTGCGAACAACAAAAATGTCTAGGTGGGAATGGAGCAAGCTGCGGGATTGATCATGATTGCAGCGGGGGAATGAATTGTGAGCAGGGGAAATGTGTTGCGGGAAACGGAACTAGTTCTGGTGCAGATGTGTATTCGGGCTCAGGGAAAGATGGTGGAAGTACATCGAGTGGAACGCCGCTTGCAACGCAAAAAACGGTTAGTGGCGTAGGAATCACGTCTGGGACTACGAATAGTAATGGGCAGGTGTTGTTTATTGATTCAGGGAATAAAGAAACGGTAACTATTACGGTTAAAGATAAGAATACTTTTAAAGGGGTGAGTGGAGCGGGAGTGACGTTTATTGATGGAAATGGATTTGAATTGTTTCAGGTGTATAAGAAAGGGTATGTTCCGGCGCTTGGTGTGTATGCGCATAATTCGGGGCATGAGATTACGCTTGTGAATGAGGAATATAGTGCACTCACAATATTTGACTATTCTCAAAATAAAAATCCCCAAGAATATGTTATATTAAATACGTATGTGAATCAGATGAAAAATGATTACTTATATACCAAATGCTTTACTAAAGAAGAAATGCAGACAAGTGATGAATGGGGATTAGCAGGAGTTTCTTATATCTTACAGGATTATACGGGGGGATCTGTGGCACTAGGCTTATTGAATGTGATTAATCTTGTTGTTGATAAATTGTCATTGGCAGAAAAAAATGGTTTATTTGTGAAATATCCGTTTCAAGCATATCATTTTTATCAATCGGTCAATTTCACCGGTCTTCCTGAGTTTAGAGGTGCGGATATAGTGAAAGAGATTTGTAATGATGGATTAGATAATGATTGTGATAAATATATTGATGGCAAAGATAGTGATTGTAAGACAACGTCGAATTGTACTTCTCATGCGATTACGGTGTGTAATAATAACAATGTGCAGTGGAAAGATAGCTGCGGGAAATTAGAAGAAGTGGTAAAGCAGTGTTCGACGTCGCAGACGTGTGAGAATTCACAGTGTGTGGATAAGAAACCGACGTGTACGCCTCAGTATAGTAAGACGTGTTCGAATGGGGATGTGTATTGGCAGGATAGTTGCGGGAATTTGGGGAATGTTGCAGAGAGTTGTACGAGTAATCAGACGTGTCAGAGTGGGACGTGTGTGGATAATACGACAGAACCAGGGTGTGTATCTGATAAATCGTGTCCTAAATACAATGCATGTATCCAGGGTAGTTGTTTTGAAGGAATAGAAGTTTCAGAAGGAAATTATTGGGATTTTCAAGGACCGTCTGATATCACTTGGGAAGAGGCGAAATCGTATTGTGATGGATTAAAATTTGGACCTGCAGGATCAGTATGGGCATTGCCTACCAAACAACAATTTTTAACATTAAAAGGAAAATGGAATTGGGCAGATCATTATTTTTGGACTTCTGAAAGTTGTAATGTACAAAATAAATCACATACAGCTATATCCATAGAAAATACTTTTAGTAGTCAGGGATGCTATCCAAATTCATCAAAATACTTAGTTAAGTGTATTAAAATTTAAGAAAAAGTAATTAAAACAAAAAATCTATTTCCAAATCTCGTACTCTTTAACTATCAGGATTAAGAATAACAGCAAGATTACGGCGCCGGAAATCATATACCATATACCGGCCATAATGTTGACTTGGCTTAGTGATTGATACATACCCCAGCCCATGACGATAAAGCCTAGCCATAAAAATTTGTCTAAGACTAGTTTCATGATTTCGAATTCTTGTGCGTCAGTCATACGTTTTTTTGATTTTGCCATTTTTTGAATATCACCTTAGATTTTTTTTATGATGTTTTGATGAAGAAGGTACGAGAGTCGAATTCTTCTTCACTGCCTTCTTTTTTCAAGATAATTTTGTAGAGGTAATTACCGGTTTTATCAGGAGCAGTTATAGTTACGGGAAAGACGCGAGATTCTCCGGCTTTAAATGTTTGTGAGCTGTCATCCCAAATAATCTTACTTTTAACGTCGTTGGCTCCATTTTTGAATGTCAGTAGTTGTTCAGAGGTAAAATCTTTGAATGCATTACCTTCTTTTACTTGAAATGCGATGATTATTTTAATCTCGCTATCTGCAGTGTTTTTGATGCCAATTGCTTGTACGGATTCTTCATTTGTGCCGATGGTTAATTTTGTGGCAGGGAAACTTAATTTTTTGTTGCCGGTTCGTAAATCGTCGAGAATTTGCTGACTGATTTGCTCTTGGATAGAACTTGATGTTTTACCGATATCGCCAATTTGAGTTTTGACGAAACCTAGACCTAAACCGAGAACGGTAAATGCAATAACGACAATTACGATTGCCTCAATGGATAAATTGAGAGAGCCTTTTTTATTCATATCTTACACCTCTTTTGGAATGATTCTTTTTTATTCCGTATATTCTATAGTAGGGATTATTTTAGTGTTTAAAAAGGTTTCCCATAGTGAGGGGGAACTTTTTGTTTTGGTCATTACTAATCCACACTTTTAGAAAGGAAGAAAAAATAGTAATGTAGAAAGGGGGGTGGTTAAAAGTAGTATTATAACATACGCAAATAAGAAGCTAGGTAGGAAGGGGATGCCTTCTTTGATGAGGACGGCGGAGAGTTTATTTTGGGAATGGAGGTTTTTGAGAGTGGTAAGATCGGATTTTTCTAGGGTTTTGGGGTGGAATATGGTGCGATTGCTAATCATAATTGTTTCGGCAAGCCAATCGCCTTCGGTGAGGTGAAGAATTGGTTTTTGGATATGAAAGAAGTGTTCTTCGATGCAGGAGACGGCAAGCAGGAGGTAGAAGAATAAAAGGATGAGGATGACGAATGGCCAGAAGAGAGGGGAAAAGAGGGAGATGATGAGGGAGAGGAGGGTGAGAGAGAGGATGAGATAATGGATATGTTTGTGGAGGTTGAGTTTTTGTTTAAATGTTTTTAAGAAGAGGGTGGAATTGCGGAAAGCGAGAATACACATCCAAATCAAACCATAGATTGCGCCAACAAATAAAAGGAAGATGAAGAAGAGCAAGAGATGGAAGCTTGCAGGGGTGAAAGGATAGGTAATTCCGATACTTGCACCCATGCCCATGAGGATTTTACTGTCGCCACCACCCCATTGACGGGTATAATATAGGAGGTGAGCGAGAAGGAAGCAGATGAGAAAACCAAGAATGCCGCTGAGGAGGATGGAGTAGCCGTATTCTACTGAGAAAATAAGACGAATACCTACTGTGGTTGTGAGGAAAGCGTAACTTAGCCAATCGGGTACTTCACGGGTTTTGATGTCGGTATACGAAGAGATGAGAAGAACGATAAGAGTGATACTTATGAGGAGGATATCGATGAGCATGAGTCATTGAAGAGAAAAGACGTTTATTAAATATGCGTAACATTTATAAAGACGATAAATATAGTTTTGGTAAGTGAATGAAAATGGGTGGTGTTACGATGGATGAAGATTATGAAATTCTACCGCATCAGATATTGGCAGATCTCAAGAATGAAGTTGAGGCGTTGAAGAAGAAGTTGGCGCAGCCGGATGCAAAAGCGCAGGAGTTAATACTCGAAATTGAGAGTTTGAAGGATTCTATTCATGATTTAACGATGATTTTCCAGAAAGCGTTAGAAGATATGAAGCAGGAGGGAGATGCGGCGCAGTTGATGAAAGGATTAACGACGAAAATTGAGGCAGTTATCAGCCAGAATGAGACGATTGCGCGAGGAATGATTGCGATTTCTGATAAAGTGGAGGATTTTGTGAGCAAGCAAGGTGTGGTTTCTTCGTCGATGGGGTCAACGATGATGCCACAAATGCCTAGGCCAAGTATGGGCAGGCCAATGAATATGTCAGGTGTGCAACATACAATGGGAATGCCGGCGATGGGAGATCGAGTAGCACCGCAACCAATGATGGAGATGCCACTGACGCCAGGAGCTGCGGGAAGTAGTGGGAGCGATGATTTTGATTTGCCGCCACCACCACCGGGAATGAATATGGGAAAACGAAAAGGGTTGTTTAAATAAGTGGTTGAGTAATAAAATAGGGTTTAACTATGACGTTTCTACGAACACAACAATTGATGCGCCTTGTGGCGCAGGCGTATCATGATGAGAAATCTAAAGTTTCTAAGGCGGAGATTCAAGCGAAAATTAATGAAATTAAGTATATGGCGGGTTTGAAGAATGTTTCTCGATTGAATATTCGTAAAGAGATGGTGCATCTTGAACATCAATTACAAGGATTGTATGATATGGAAAAAAAGGTGATGATGAAGAAGCTGCGGGAAAATAAGAAAGAGAAGATGTTGAAAGAGGAGATTGCACGATTACGACATAAATTGGCGTTAAGCGCGGATAAAGATATGCATCAGAAAATGGAACGTGTGTCGTATATGTTAGGTGATTATTTAGCGAAGGAACGAGCGAAGAAAGAAGTGGTTGAGAGTGTGAAAGGGTTGCGGCATAAGAAAGTTAAGTTATTACAAGAGAAAAAAAGTGTAATTCCTACAGCTGATAGAATACAGTTATTGCAGGAGAGAATTGAGGCGTTAAAAGAGATGTTAGAAGTGCATCAGGAGTTAGAAACAAGTGACCCTGAAAAAGTGAAGATGATTGAGCAGAATATTATGATGTTAGAAACTCGATTACAGCAGTTTATTTCACCTGTGCAACAAGAAGTGAAGCATACGATGATTTTTTCTATGCCGGAAAAGAAAACGGATTTATCTGAGGAAGAGGTGCAGACGTTAGAGAGGATGCTGCCGTTGCCACCGCCACCGAAGATGCGGATTTGAATGGTTTTTTGATCTTTATTATTTACACATCTTTGCCCATTACCGTTCGCCGACCATTTTCTTTAGCTCTGCGGACTGCTTCGAGAATGAGTTGTTTGGTTTTTTCGTCCAAACGGTCCATAAAGTCGCCGGACATGTTGTCCATGCCGTTTTCTTTTAAGATGTCTTTGACTTGGGTGCGGATTGTGACCATGAGTAATAAGAGAGAGGAGGGGTTTTTAAAGATATGGTGAGTTTAATGTAAGAGGAGGAGGTTTATTAACTATTATAAAGTAGTAAAATAAACGAAAGATTTATAAAGGGAAGAGAGTTATTATCGTCAAAAAGACGAATCCACGCAATTTCCAATGGCAACACTCTTATTTCCCGGTCGGCACATTGTCAATACACGATTCCAAGAACAGTATTTATCTGAAGTACTAGGCAGACCGCTGGGCCAACTTGAGGTATGGAATAGAGGCAAGCTGGGTGAAGCAGAGACACTGGATAAAGTTGTATTTGCAATTACTTCTATCAATCAAGAGCATTCGCGGTATAATCCTATTGATGGCAAGCATCGATTTGTAGCGGTAGATCGATTTGCGCGATTATTTCGTGAGTCGTTAGGAGTGGACGCGCGTATTGTGGGAATTCCACATTATCATTCTGTGGAACGGTTTGCAGAATATATGTTAAAAGAGATTACAGAGCAAACGGAGGGGGAATTGAATTTAAATTCTGAAAATACGATTGTACTTTCTTCAACACCTGAAGTAATTAAATTATATCAAACACAAGGATTTGGGATTTTAGGTGGGGAATTATGTTCACTTGATCCAATGCAATATAGAGCTGAAACACCTATTTTGGTGATGAAAAAGATTGCAGCTGCAGGAGAAAAATGGAAAGAGGATGGTGAATTGCGACGCTTACTTTCTACAGCAACGTTAAGCACCTGGTTTGATTTTCCTGAAATATCAAAAAGAGTGTTATGGCTGTACCGCGATCCGTTATTAAATGAACAAGGTAGTTTAACCAAAACAAGAGATTATGCAACGTATACGCAAGGGATGTCAAACCCATTAATTTTAGAAGCGAAGTATGATGATATTAAGCGGTGTATTGTTGCAGGTGGAAGATTAGTTGATGAGGGGTGTGCGGATGGTTCATTACTGGCGCGTATTGCACGAGATTTTCGAGATGTTGATATGTTAGGTATTGAGATTACGGCGGAATATATTCAACAATGTGAAGAAAAGCAGCGACAAGGGGCGTATCAAGGGAATTATGCGCATTTTCATCAGCGCAATTTGATGGAGCGGATTTTTGAAGATAATTCAATCACAACGACAATTTGTAATTCAACGACACATGAGTTATGGTCGTATGGTGAGCAGGAAAAAACGGTGCGAACATATTTAGGAATGAAACATGATCAACTGCGACATCAAGGGAGAATAATTATCCGTGATGTGGTTGGACCAGAAGATAAAGAGAAAGAAGTGTATTTGTGGTGCAATGATGCGGATGGATCAGAGGAGGATATTTTTCGAAATTGTGCTGATGCGGAGGTCTTGGCGGGGCATTTGCGAGGTTTATCCACCTATGGGCGATTTAAACGGTTTGCAGAGGATTTTTTAGCAGAGATGCGGGAGAGCGGGAAACGAAGTGAGGAAACAAAGATTAGGTATAGAGAGGAAGTAGTGAATGAAGAGAGGTATGTTGTGTTACGTTTAAAGGATGCAGCGGAATTTTTGAGCAAAAAAGATTATGTTGATAATTGGCAGAGTGAATTGAATGAGGAATTTGCGTTCTGGAGTTTTTCAGAGTGGAAGAACGTGTTGAGTGAGAGTGGATTTCATGTTCTTGAGAATCCTAATGCTCCATTGGCCGGTTCACGGGCGTATGCGAGTGAGTGGATTGTGAAGAATAGATATGAAGGGAAGGTGAAGTTGTTTGAACGAACGGATGTGGGTTTGAATGAGATGGAGTATCCGGTAACAAATATGGTACTTGTGGGGGAGAAACGATGATTGATTGGACACTTCCTCCTAAATTTGGACAAGCAATACCGGTTGATGTTGAGGCTATTTATCGAAGAGATGGGATTTTAGAAGATGGACTGCGCTTAAATGATGAACCAGTCACCAAATTTTCAGGGCCATTAAAAAAAATTGTTAAACGCGTCTATCGCAGTTTGACCAAAACTAAGGTTGATGATATGGCAAGAATTTATGTTCTACCAAGAGAAAAATTTGAAACGGAATATTGTGAAGTGATGAATCTTGCTAAAGAAGATGGTTTCACTATTGGTGGCAAAAAAATTGATTTAAACATGATAGGTGGATTACAATCTGGGCCACAAATTTTTATGCCTGAAAAAAGTATGACCCTTGCCTATGAAACTTTATTTCATGAATTAGGAGGAACATTGATTCCCGCCCGTGTTTCCGCAGAAGAACCTCTTCTCGTCTATGATAAATCAAATAACCCATCTTATATTCAAAATATAAACATCCATTCGTTAGAATCATCTGTTTTTTTCCTTGAAGTTGCACATCATTATTTACAGTATGCAGGACTGTTGAAATATAACATTGAAATTTTTGAACCAGATGTTGAAACTAATATAACTCAAATTCATGATCTTCGTCTATCTCCCATCCATTACCATGCGGCAAAAGAAGCTTTGCGATTGTTACAAACTCATACTTCACCCCTAAGAGCGCATCCCCAGTATTATGATGGAACAATTCCCAAAACCGATCAAATTATTGCCATGATTACAGATGGAAAGGGGGTGGAAAAAGTACAATGGATTGGACCAGAACATCCTGCGTATCATGTGGGTGGAATTATTACTATTCGCTCCCTTTATGTGGATGGTGTTGTCACTATTCAATTCCTGGATGATTTGTGCACTGGATTGCACCTATAAATATACTTTAAACCAAAAATGATACCTGAAACCAAAACGCCCATTTTTTCAACACAAGATGTAGTTAAGTATGCAGAGCAGCGGTTGTTTGGGTTAAATGTACGACCGAAAGATGTAGGTGAAATTAGATTATATAATGGGTTTTTGCCATCAGAGGTTGTGGCAGTGGTACAAGCTGAAGGGAGTGATGGGTTTTCACTCAATGAGCCGCCAATTGAAGTGTTGCAAGGGAATCAACGGGAGCCTATTTATTTTTCCCCAGGTGGGATATTGCATATCCCGCAATACAGTGGATTTGGCAGACGAAGAAGGTATGAAATGATGATTGAGAAATATATTGAAACATCAGCGCGAGAGATAGGTTTTCATTCGTTAGATGTGGATGCGGGTGCGCGTAGAACAAATATACAGTACGATAATTTTGCGTATGATTTTGTGAAAAGATTATTTGAACAGGGCATGATGGTTGGAATTAATGATATTGTGATTGGGCCGTTAGAAGAAGTGGCCAAACAAAGCCGCAGAGTAATAGATGTGCAGCAATCAGAATATTTAGATACGCAAGTGGTTGAACTTGAAGGAAAGAAAGTGTTGAATATCGGATATGTTTATGCGGATCAGGCAGGGATTATTTTAGGGAAGATGCTGCGAGAATATGAAGCGCGAGCGAGAGAGGATTGGGAGAAGAAAGAAGTAAATGTGTTGATGTTTGGGCGGGTGGGCGGCTTACAAGAAGAAATGAGGCGAGGAGGTCTGGTGTTTCCTTGCGGAATTATTGATTCAATTGATTTAGAACGAAACCATGCGTTTGTCTATCCGATGCATAATGTGCTTCTGAGAGAGGGGGATACAGCGGGTTTGAATTTGAATGTGGCAACTACAATTGAAGAGACGGTTGAACAGTTATTGCTGGCGAAAGAATTAGGGTGCAGTTGTGTGGAGATGGAAACGCGTGAGACGGTTGAAGCAATTAATCGTGCGCGAAGACGATATGAGGGAAAATTGAATATTCAGTTTGGTTTTGTTGGTCATGTATCGGATGTGCCGTTGAGAGGAGATACGTTAGCTACAGAATTAAGCTCGCATGAAGGCGAGGAACGGGCGGTTGCGCGAATTGTTGATTATTTGCAGAGGAGAGGATAAGAATGACTGAACATTTACATACGTTAGGTGAATTAGAACGAGTGGTACTTTCACAGCAGCCGATTCATATTCCCCAAAATCCATTTTATGAAGTATTAACGCGATTTGGCAAAGATGAAGCGATGGCGATGCTGGTAAATGTAGTAGGAACAGCGGGATTAGCATGGGCGATGGAGCAGGGGATGGGGGCTTCATTATCAAAAAACGATCGAGATGTGGTGCTTGCTGCAACTGGCCCTGTGATTGAGAAGGTTGGATTTTTTCCGGCGCATTTGAAAGAGGCGTGGGAAGTGTATAAAACAACACCGCAAGATGAACGAGAAGCGTTTTCATATTATGTTAAGAAAGGACTCAAGGAAGGGAGCAAGAGTTTGCTTGAGGATGTGTTGATCCATGATCCGATGTATGGATTATTGATGTATAAAGGGTTGCAGATGTATCCGCAAACGCCGGCGTGGATGATGGCAACGTTAAGTTTTGTTGCGGCAGTATTTGCAGTAGCAGGATTAGAAGTGGGATATAATGAATTACAATATGTGCGAGAGAAACATAAGTGGAAGAAAGCAGGGTTTGGCGAAGAATCGTATTATGAAGCACGGTTTTTGATGAGTTCGGAACAAAAAAAAGAGAATTTTTTATTTCAGATGGAACGAGATTTTTCATTGTCAGAAACGATGGTTGGAAAATATCATGATGTATATATTCCGCATACATTGCCGACATATTCTGGACGAAATGCACGCCTGCGTTTACGGCAGCGAGTATTAGAAGCGGAAGGACGTGATGTGAAAACGGCACAAATAGTCTATACACGCGCTGCAGAGATGGCAACGAAAACGCAAGAGCAGTTTCGCTACTTTTTGAGCCGCAAAGATAAGTTGTATTTGAAATTAGAAGGAGAGATGCCGAGTACTATTGAAGAACTGGCTAATGTAGATGTGAGAGCGAAATTGCAAGCAGTGCGTGCAGAAGGAGGAACAGAGATTATTGATTTTGAACGAACCGTTGCGCGTACAGAGAGAGGATTACTTGTGGCAGTTGATATGATTGAGGGTGATTCGCCGTTTTATATTGTGGAGTTAAAAGTACATAAAGATACACAACTATTACAGCACGCGATGCGTTATGTGATGTTGGAGTTTCCGGTATTGCATACGACACAAACAAAGTATGAATTAGTGTCACGAACGAGAGTTGGAGGGAGAATATGAGATACGAACGTCAACAGGATTCGGTATTAATTACATTTGAAAAAAAAGATGATGTAAAAGAATGGTTGCTTGCAATTGCTACACAGGCATATGAGACGGCGCTGCCTCGCGGATTAGGACACAAAGAAGGAGATTTGCATCCTGCTGAAAAATGGCCAAATTTAGAAGGATATATAGAAAATGGAGCTCTGGGTCCAAAAGTGTTGGTGATGGATTATATAAATGGACGTGATTGTCGAACGATGATTGCAAAACGAGAAGACGGAACTTGGTACTTTAATGCGTATGCGTTTGAACAACGAAAAGTAACTGCAGAAGAATTTGGGATGGGAAAACGAGTAGAAAATGTCGGAAAATTTTTAGATGAAGTGATACATATAATGGAGGCAAGAACATGAATAGAATATTAGGAACAGAAGCGTTGTATGGAAGTATTAGTTATGCAGTGAGTACAGCAGGACTAGGTCAAGGATATATTCCTCTGCGTAGTGCAGTTACCCGTACGCAATTGGAACAAATTGCCGAAGAGTTTACCGCTTTTGTCGATCAAAAAACAGGAGAGAGACATCGGTTAGTGAAAAGATTGATTACATATAAAGATCAGGAACCAATGGAATGTGAAGTTATTGGAAGAATTCAAAAAAGAGGAGAACAGGTAACGATTATTCAGAAATACCATCTTACAACTGGATTTGTAGGGTTGCAAAGAACGCAAGATGTATTTCCCTCCATTGTACTTTATGTGACAGATGTCAATTTTGCTAAACCGAAGAGGCCTATGACTTTACGTCAGGAAATGAATAGAGTGTTAGAAAAGTATATCCAATCATTAATAAAATAAAAATATGAGATTGATAATAATAATAATAAAAATAATAAAAAATAATTAATAAACAAAAATGAAAAATATACTTGTTGTCTATAAAAAAAGTTTGTATGAGTTGTATCTTAATTCTAAAGATACTGATGTAAAAGAATTTATGCATACGCCGGCTGATGTTGCACGATTACGGATTAGTCATGAGGCGCAAGTGGAAACGTTAGAACAGGTGGTGAGTAATTTAAATAAGCGAGACTATAATGTGGATGTGATGTATCGCGCGGATTTGAAGCCGATTATAGGAAAAGATCTGGTTGTGACTGTCGGAGGCGATGGAACATTACTTGAAGTTGCGCATTATGTCACAGATATGACGCCGGTACTTGGTGTTAATTCAAATCCTACAAACAGCGTTGGGTATTTTTCTTGTGCGACAAAAGAGAATTTTGCAGGAGTTATTGATCAATTCGATACGTATGCGCGAACGAATTTACAACGATTGCATTTAACGGTTGATGGACAAGATATTCCTGAATTGGTATTAAATGATGTGTTATTTGCGCATTGCAATCCTGCTGCAATGACAGGATATGAACTGAGCGTTGATGGGATTGATCAGTTGAATGAAAAAAGGGAGAAAAGACTACGCAGCAGCGGCTTATTAATCTGTGCCACGGCTGGTTCCACGGCATGGATGTATCAATTAGGAGGAGGTATTATGCCGCTTGATTCAACACAGATGCAGTATCATGAGCGAGATCAACGCAATGCACCGTTTGGGGTTGCGAATAGTTCTATTGCTGTTCGATCATTGACACGAGAAGGATATTTGTATGTTGATGGAGAACATTTACAGTATCCGTTCGGTTTGGGAAGCAAGATGTTGATTACACAGGGGGCAAAGCTGGTTTTAGTTGGGGATTTGGAAGAGAAGAGGAGGAAGATTGGTTAGAAAAAAAGCAATGAAGAAGAATAAAAAAAAGAATTAAATATTTCTCAATCCATACATCTTCTCTCCCAATGAAATTAACTTTTCTTTTTCTTTTAAACCGTTAACTAAATGTTCTGGAAAAATCAGGCCGTTTTTTGCACCGCAGAGGGCACCGTACATGGCGCCTGTTGTGTCACAATCTCCCCCATAATTTACGGTTTCAATTAATCCTTCAATAGGGTTATCCCAATATTTTTGAAACATGAAGAGAGCAAAAGGATGGGAACTAAATCCTTCGCTGGAACTGCGTAAGTGGTTATGAGCAATATCTGGGGTTGCATCATAATTTTGTTGAATCCATTCCAATCTTGAAAGTACACTTCCGCTTTCATGTAAAGGAAATTCTGTCGTTACTTGTTTTTCGTATTGTTTACAGACATCAACTAATGAATTTACAAAATCTTTACGAGAGATTCCTTGCAAAACGCTGTAAATTGCATGTGCTTGTACTACTCCACCGGCTAAAGATCGAGGATCAAGATGAGTTATTCTTCCTACTTGTTCTGCAAAGCGTACTCCTTCGTTGTATTTTCCTGTTGCATGCATATACAAACCAACAGGCATCATTTTCATGGCGGGAGCATTTCCTGGACCACCAATAACGCCCGATTCTAAAGGAGATAATCCTCTTTTTAGATTAGCAATACCTTCGTGTGTTGTACGACCAAAACCGCCTTTGATACTCCCATCTGGCTGTCGCTGTGCTTCATAGGCAAGTAGTTGATGTTGGGCGGCATTATTAAGATTGAAACCGTTTGATTCGATAATTGATTTTGCTAATCCAATTGTTAAAATGGTATCATCGGTGAATTCGCCGGCTTTGAGATCTTCTGTATAACATTTCAATGGGCCGTCTTGGTCTTTGATGAAACGAAGGCCGGTTCTTTCATCTTTGATAATTACGGGATCAAGAAATGTTGTGACTTTTCCTACGTGGCGCTCAATTTGTGATTTTTTCCAGCCTTCGATGGGCATGCCTAGGCAATCACCAATGGCGCAGCCAAGAAATGCGGCGATGTAGCGGTCTTTGATGTTTTGTTCTGGTTGGTTTGTGGTCATTTTTTATTTCCCCTCTCTATTATTGAATTGTCTTTAAAAAGATATCTTTGAACTTTGGATTTACGTCAGTTGTGATATTGACATGTTCATATGATCGTTTTGAGGTAATTGTTGGGTCAATTGCATGATGGATGACTAAAGGATCGTAGAGGTAGGCAACATCATAATTGATATATTTCATCCATACTTTGGCAGTTGTACCAAGATATTGTAATAAATTGTCAGTGCTATCCTGCCATGATTGTAATTCTTCTTTGGTGAGATAATTTTTTTTGCAGACTTGGGTGGTGAGGATAGTTTTGGGGGTTGTGGTGTTCATGACAATATCAATTGCTTCGGGATCGGCTTTGAAGTTATGCGCACGGTAGTTGAGATGATAGGTGTGAACGCAATCAATGGCATTGCCCATGAGATAGAGATGATTGATGGATGATTCTAGGGAAGGTTGGCGTTGCAGAGCTCTGGCAATATTAGTTACGGGACCAAGAGAGAGAATAGTAATGTTATTTTTGTAGTGTTCTATGCATTCAATTAACGCGTCAACACCGTTTGTGGGGATGGGATAGTTTGAATCGTGATCTGTTTGATTTAGAAAATCTTTTCCTTCTAACCCTGTCCAATAGATATAATTTTGTTTGAGTGGTTTTTGTTCTCCGGCGACAATTGGGATATTCATACCCAAGAGTTCTGTTGTTAATTTTTTTGCTATCTTTGCGCGAGTGAGGGTGTCACCGTGGACTGTTGTGATGAGTTTTATATCTAAACCGCTGCGTACTGCATAGGCTATAGCTAAGGCGTCGTCAATGTCGGTTCCAATGTCAGTGTCGATGATGAGAGGGGTCAAAGGGTTCATGGTTTCACCAATCGTACTTTTTTTTCTGCAGGTTGAATTGTGGCAATTGCTCCGGCATTAAATTCCAGATAATCACTCTCAATACCATCACTGAAAATAATCCCCTGCTCCGGCATATTCGACGTTATTTTTAATGGATTTGAATTGTCTATTTTCCCCTCTAAGATAGTTGTTCCTGTAATTTTAGATGGAAATGGTTCACGCACGGCAAACTGTAGATAATTTGCTTCCCGAGAAAATGTACATTTTTCGTTAATTCCCTTCTGCTCTCCTAACGCAATGCCGTACGCGCCAGTCATTATGCTTGTCAACCATCCGGTGGAACCGGTTCCGGTAGATATGATTATACCACTTGATGATTGACGCTCACTCTTTTGTTGATATTCTATCGAATACCGAGCGGAAACGTGTGTCTTCTGACCAATAAATAAATCATTCAAAGCATAGAGCACTTGGCCATCATTTAACTTTGCTTGGGCCATGGTTAAATATTCTAGATTTATTTTTTCTTCTCTGATGTTACGAAGTACAGAGGGAAGTTGTGGTATGGGGCAAGAGGTAAACGTATCTGCATAGCGTTGCGGATCAGGATTAACACAGATTACAGGTTGTGTGCCAACATATTTTGCAACATTGACAAACAGTCCGGGGTCACCAACGACGAGTACGATATCTTTATCACCAAACTGAAAGGTATCTAAATGTTCTTTATCGACAATCTGGGTTCGAAACTCTGGCAAGATACTTTGCGTTGCCTGGTGTAATCCACTTAGATAGGCGAGATGAGCTGATTGGTAAAAATCGTACTTTTCGCCTCTGGATTCAAGGTAAAACTTGACTTGAGAAGTTGTCGCATGACGTTTTAACAACCCCTCAAGTTGAGTTTCTTTTTTGACCAGTACTATTTTTTCATAGTTCATGGTTATTTCCTCGTTAACTGGTTCGCACAGCCTCTCGCAATGCGCCCATCATCTCGGGCGTCACACTGAAATGTTCAATATGTTTGGCGTTTTTACCAAATTCTAATAACGCATGGGCTTTGAGTTCTTCTGCGCTTAATCCTTTATACACTCCTAACTGCAAACTTGCGGCTTGGGCGGCATCGCTTGCACGATTCCTGAGATTTTCTCCTTCAAGTGCAACTAATTCTTTTTCTTTTTGCGCAAGATAGATTCGTGTTTTCAATTCGTTATCTCTTATTGCTCTTTCTTGTTCAACAGCTGAGGCTCTTCTTTCATATGATGCTTTATCGGCAGTTTGAAGCAGTGATTCGCGATATTTTGCTCCCAATGCTTTGGTAATTTCAGGGGATGCTTTTATTTCGGAGACGTAAAATGTACTTACTTTTACTCCTAAATCAGTGAGCAATTGAGAAGAAGATACTTCTTTAGAAACACTCGTTGAAATGTCATCGGCCATCACTAAGAGTTCTTCGAGTTTTTTCTTCTGCACCACTTTACGAGCACTAGCTCGGGCTAGTTCTAAAATATGTTCTGGAATTTTTTGGGGGTCTTCAGTGCGATAATTTCTGGTTTTAGGGTCTATCGAATGATTGTATTCAGCCAAAATTTTTCCTGGATTAGTTACTTTATAGATAAAGCCTCCCTGCAAACTGACTTCTTGATTATCTATTGTTGATTCATTAAAGTGAAAAGGCTGATCCACTATCGTTGTACAAACAAGTTCTATTGAGGTATTATGTTTAAGATACCAATTTCTGATACCTTTTCCTTCACTTTTTACTTTGGCGCCTACACTTAGGCGTGCATATTCAGTTGGTTCTGCTTTAAAATAGTCAATTCCAATCATTTTATGTTCCTCCGCGTTTAGAGTCCGACGACTTATTTTTTCAATTTTTGTTATTATCTTTATCTAAATTTATTTTTGATTGCATTTAACTTATTTTTAAAACTCATTTAGATTTATACTGTTGATTCATCTCATACAATAAGTTAAGTGCGCTTAACACTGATTCACGGCGCTGGCATATTTCATCACCTAACATCAAGGTTTTATAGCCCATGCGCATAAGACTATTTACATCACCGATATCGGCACAGCTTGGTTCGAGGCTGTAGGTCAAAGAGCTAAAGATACGCGAGGCGGCGATGGCGTTAGGGTCTTTTGCGATAATATTTTCCATGGCGTTGATGATATGATGTGGTTTTTTGAGTTCGATATACAAATCGCCGCGCGCGGCCATCAGGCGTGCTTCTTTTTGCCCTGGAGTCTGTACATAATTGAGGCCTTTACGAGATTCTATTTTGGCAACGATTTGGGCATTTGGCACAAGTGCGTTAAATGCACTCACATCGTCTTGGCTTTCGACAAATGAGAGCATATATCTTGTCAGGCCAAGTTTGTTGCCAGCCTCAATATATTGTTGATCGGTTGTGGTGAGATAGCCCTCAATTTTTAATGAGGGATGAGGGATGTTGATTGATTCGCCAGGGCCAATGACGCGCTGTGGGCCTTCTTGCATGATCAATCTATTCCCATCGACTTCAAGTACGGTTGCTTGTTCTTTGCCGTCGTTGAAGTACGCGGTAACTGGCGTGTCAACGCTGATGTTATGTGTCAGTTCGATTTCGGTGAATGGTGGCACGCCATAGGTTTTGACACGCAATTGGCGGCATTTGAGATCAATCCACAACTCTTTGTCCCCCACTTGGTCCTGCAGACGTTTGAGTAAGTCCTCTAGTGCCCCCTTGGTGGGCATCACCGTATTCAAACGAACACCGCTCACTGCCGGATGCGCAACTACTTCATCGATGAACGGCGCATACGGCGGGATGGTGACAATGGCTTTGATATCTGATCTGATTGCGTTTAACATAGGGTACCTCGTTTTAGGTGATTTTTACTTGCAAAGTAAATTTATTTCTCTACAATAACCGTATGCTTACACCAACCTCATGCTTTTGAGTGCATCACTTGGTTTTGGTTTGAGAGAGATGCTGTTCATGCTTTCGGTTAGCAATGGCGCACTGAGGCAAAGATAGGCGACGGTGTTCAATGTGCTATACGCTGCTTCTAATTCGGCAACGGTTGCATCATCCATCTCTGCTGTTTTTTCTACTTGCATCTTTTTGAGGAATTCATCAAGACTGCCTTTGTCTTCTTTGGAGCGAAGTTGAGTGCGCTGCAATTCCAGATGGCTGATGAAATGAAATACTTCGCCTTTTTCTTTGGTAAAACCGGCAACGACAGTTCCTTGGCCATATTTCGAACTCATTTCATCGCTTGTGATAATTGGCGTTACGCCTTCACCTACGCTGTAGATATGACTGCTGCCTTCAAGCCACCATTTGGGGCGGCATTGCGCGTAGTTCATGCCGATGAATTTTCTACCTAAATCTGTTGGACATTTTATTTCTACGACGTCGTCGCTGGTATTGGTGGTATGATTGAATTTGCCTGGAAATATTTTATTAACAAATCCTAGTGACCAATCGGTTGTGATCAGACGGCCGCCTTCTTCGACAAAGTTGGTGACAACATCTTTGGTTTTTTTGGCAAGTGATCCGTCGTATGAACGGCAGTTGACAAACATGACTCGACCGCCGTTGTGCGAGGAGATTGAGTCGGGTGAGATCATGGTGTAGGGAACTTTGATTGTGTCAAGTAATTTTTCGACGTGATCATAGGTTCCTTGGACAACGATAATATCTTGTTTGTCGATGCTTTGCAATTGTTCAAGTAAGCCGGGCTGGTAGCGCATGCTGACTTGTTGAAATATTTTTCCGCTGGTATCGTAGGCTGATTTCATTTTTATTCCTCCTTTGTTATTTTTTTTATTATGATTATTTTTCCCTCATTATTCTTCTGTCAATAATTTTATACTTTTTTTTGGTGTGCTCTTTCCCTCTGTTGTGAGCGGGGCAAGTTTTAATGAGGCCATGACTGATTTTATGCCGTTGCTATCTTGGCGAGCGCTTAGATTCTGTTCAAAGTCGCCAAAGTAGCCCCATTTTTTGGCAACGATGCCCATAGCAACATCAATGACACGTAAGGGGTCGTAGAGGTCGATTACTTTTTGTGCACCGATGGCCTGTTTCCATTGAGCGGAAATTTCTTCATCTTTGCCAGGATAGGGCTTGCGCAGAAAATAGATATCAAATTTCTGTGCAAGTTGCTGCCACATCTCTTGAGAATTGAGTGGGGCTTGGAGGGTGTCACCGATGTATTGTTTAACTTGCGCGGGATTGATAGTTTCGTAACATTTCTCATCACCCATCATGAAGAGAAAAGGCAAATCTGCGTTTGGTGTTGTTGCATGGGTGTTCATGAAGTAGCCATATAATTCGTAGCTTTCACGAATACCTGGACCGCCGCGGCCTTCTGGTTTTAATGCTTTGAGATAGCTATCGAGCGTGACATCTTTGCCAAAGTTTGTGACTTGCAGCGGCCAATCATCACTTACCGTATCGCCGATAACGGCGAAGCTGCATTCGACATCATCACGATATTTTGAGAGTGTTTGATAGAATAAGGGTAATCTATCAAATATTTCAGCGGGCCAGGTTTGGGTAGAACCAGTACCGTCAATGGCAAAACTAATTGGGTTTTTACTTGTTGAACTGATGGTCTTGTTTTTTGGATCGACCAGTTGCAATTGTGGTTTGCTGATTTGGGTATAGGTTCGTGAGCCGGTTTCTTCGGCTTTCTTTTTGAGTTCGTCCAGATACGGTGCTTTCGCCGCACCATAGTCGTATGTGCCTGGATTTTTCCACGCGCTTGTATCGTCTCCCCAGCTGTATGTCATATATATCCTCCTCCGAAGTAGAGCTATCGCTAGCTCATTGTGTTTTTTGATTTTTAAATGCAGTAAGCCTAATTATAGGTTCACTGGTTTTTTTTCTTTGATTCTATTTTTTATCTGATTGCGTTTAACATGTTTTTGACATGCGTTTGACACTTGAGTGCATTTAACTCATCGAACTTCGCCTGCCAAATGCCTCATTGCGAATATCTGATAAGCGTTTGATGAGGTCTTGTTTTTCCCAGTTGCTGCGATCAAGTGGATTTTGATTGGTGAGATCGGTGACAAATTGCTGTAATAAAGGGTGGACGTAGTCAGGGTGGGTTTTGGTAATTGGGTCGCCGCCCCAGGCGTAGGTCATGGTGAGGGCAAGTGAGTATAAGTCGGATTCGGGGAGAGGAGGTTTACCTTGTTTTATTTCAGGGGCGGCAAATATTTGGGTATAGCCGGTGGCTTTGGTTGTACTTGTTGGTCTGATGATAGAGAGACCGTAGTCCACCAGAACGGCATTATGTTTTTTATGTTCGATAAGTAAATTGGGGGGTTTGACATCGCCGTGGATGATACCTTCGTGATGCAGATAAAAGAGTGCATTTAACGATCGTTGAGCAATCCAGGATACTTCTTCGGGGTGCAATGCTTTATGTTTTTCAATAATTTTATCTAACGATTTGCCTTCAATAAAACTCATGGCAAGAATCATGCTGTTGTCTTGTGCGCGATACAAGTCACGAAAAGCAGGAAGAGAGGTGTGATGTACTTTTGCAAGCAGTTCGGCTTCGTTAATTAAGAGTTTGGCGTCATCATCTGTAATGTCGATATTTTGTTTGAGGCAGGCTTTGATGTTGGGGTTCAGTATATGGTGCGCTTCATAGGTTCGTCCAAATCCGCCTTCACCAATTTGGCGGATGATGTTGTAGCTGCCGAGGGTTGCCATAGTATATTTATTTTTATTGAATTTTTTTATTTTTTTATCTTTATTATTTCGATTATTTTATTTATGTTAGTTTATTGCTGTTATTTCTCCATTATGATTCGGTTGTATGTTGATATTCTTGGGCTGTTGTTTCTCTTTGTGTATAATCTACACTATCAGCGAGTTGAGAAAGTGTCTGCAAGCCAAATTCACGTCTGAAACGTTCATCGAGATGATTTGTGACGAGGTATTGAGCGACTGCGGGAGGGACGAGTTCTTGCCAGCTGCCATGACGGGCGAGTTCCATACGAACGATTGAGCCTTTTAACCAGAGTTGTTTTTCTTTTGGTATGAGCGTTGCGGGATGGATGATGTCATAGGTATCTTGCAATAATTCTTTGACATAGGGATTACCGGTAATGAAATGGTTGAGTGGGCCAAATGTTTCCACAAGATATTCTTTCCACTGCTTGCCATCTTTATATTCTGGAAGATGGGCAAAATCAGGGATTTCGATGAGCGTGTAATTGGAATTATGAGGAGTAAGATAGGCGTGGATCATATCTTTGGTTTCTTGTGGAGTGAAAGGATTACGCAGGTTATATTTGTTGGAACTGCCGATACCGATTTTTACTTGAGTGGCGTTGTTACAGATGGCTTCAAGCATGAGCGCGCCACCGTTATGTAAGGGACGAAATCTGCCAATTACCCCAACTTGTCCTAAGCTCTTTTCTGGATGCAGTGCTACGTCACTTGTGTTCAGAGGGGAATTATTTTTTTCCATAGTTTACACTCTCCAAATATAGTTCTACCATTTGACGATGATGCAGGGGAAAGGCCCATTTTGTTTCATCAGGAAGCAATTGAGTAATTTCATTAAGCGTAAATACTTTTGCCCAGCGGGCATCTTCTTCTTCTTTTGGTTTTAATGTGCCATAGCCTTGGGCGGTGTAGACGGCAGTTGCAATAAATGCACGTGGATCTTGTTTTGGATTAGAGAGCACGCATAAAGGGCGGTAGATGTTATCAATTATAATGTCGAGCCCTGTTTCTTCTTTGGCTTCTTTGATGGCATTTTCATGGAACTGCATTTTTTCGGCAATGCCGCCAGGAAGCGCTATACCAAACGGAGGATATTTGCGTTCGATGAGAACGATGCCTTCTTTTTGTCCATCGTTATATCTGATGATAATATCCGTTGACATGAAAGGGCCTTCGTAATTGTCTTTCAAATATTCTTTGAATGTGCCGTATTTGGATGTCATTTTTTTTCTCCAATCTTTTTTCCTATTTTTATTTTCTGTTTTTATGTTTACTCTTTATTTTATATTCATTTTATATTCCAATTTTATCTACTAAAATCAGGAACATACTCTTTAATAATTGGTTTTGTTTTTGCGGTATACTCAGTATATCCACAAGTTTGACAGGAACGCTCCCATCCCCGTTCATATTCAGTAACATAGTCATAGACAGGTTCGGGATCAGAACCATGCCCTTCAAAACAGCGAAATATTGGTTTTAATTTTTCATGGGTAGCAGGAGTTGGTGCACTATATTGATGGCGGCAAAGTGAGATTTGCTGTTGGGTAAGTTCTAGTTCGCGTGAGAGTCTTATCACTTTTTCAGCTAATTTTTCAGTCATGCGGACACCTCTTCTGATTGTTGGTTTTGGGGTTGGTATTTTGTCATGGTTGAGATTATTTTTTCTTTTAAGCGATCGTATTCCAAACTTGGTTCCCAGGGTAAGATGCTTTCGCGCAGGTCGTAGCCAAAGGAGGTTTTACTTGTGATGATGATAGGCGGGGCTTGCACACGTTTGAATGTGCTTTTGGCAAGGGATTGGGCAAAGTTATCAAGGTCAGATACAAATTCTTTGGGATCATCTACACCCCAACGATGCATGAGTGCTGTTGGGATATTGAGATGAGTGTGTAAGGTGCCTTCAATATACCAGCGCATGAATTGTTCTGGTGTTTTTTTATTATAATCTAACGCTGCTTCAATCATGGCGCAATGGTAGCCAAATTTCATGGGATCTATTTGCGCTTCTTTTAATTCGGCGCTTGGTGCAATTTGATCTTTGCCAAAGCGGAATAATTTGTCTGGAATCAATGATTGAGGGATTACTTCATCGTGAAAGATGTCGTTGTTGAGATAGGTTGCCAATTCGAATATTTCGGCTTTGGTTAAGTCGGCGAGTGGTGCAATACCGCCGCGGGCATCGCCATCTAAGGTTGCATAGCCAAAAAATGTTTCGACTTTGTTGCCGTTGTTGGTGTAGATGGCGTTGTATTTTGCGGCGATATTAGAGAGGAGGTTTATTGAGCGAATTTTGGCTTGGATATTTTCGGTGTTTAAACTACTGAGTGCTTTTCCTGAACCATCCAAGTCGTACTGATTGAGCAGTGTTGTGTTATTGTTGACAAGATCACTGATGGGGATGACTTGGTAGGCGATACCAAGTTTTTGTGCGGTATGTTCAGCTGATTTTTTTGTTTTTTCTTGGTTGTAGATTGTTGGCATATTAATTCCCATCACTTTATCTGGGCCAATTGCAAGAGTAAGTAATGATGCGACAAGTGCACTGTCAATGCCACCACTCATTCCCACCACATATTTTGGCTGCTGAGTGTTGCCAGTCATATCTTTGATGTGGCGGATACCGCGGATGAGAGCGTCTAACTTTTGGGCAATTGTTGGTTTTTCGATACGATTGAGAGGGAAGTTGGAGAAGTCTGTATCTTTGATTGTGATGAGTTCTTCTTTGTAGTGTTCTGTACTTAAGACAATAGGTTCTGCGGTGTTGTTATAGATTGTTGTGCCACCATCAAAGGTGACGATGTTTTTGCCGTTGTTTTGCGCGCCAACGCAATTGACGTAGAGGAAGGGTACAAATGAATCGCCGATATCTTCTTTCAATGCTTTGACGCGGCGATCACGAGTGACATTTTTGCCTACCGTCCAGGGGGATGCGGAGATATTAATGATATATTGTGCGCCGTTTGCGACAAGCATTTTGGTGATGTTTATATTTTTAAAATCTTTTTTATAATCTGCGCACCATAAATCTTCACATACTTCAAACCCGATTGGGATTTTTTTCTTTGCGTTATCGTTATTGTTATCGTTTACTTCAATGAGGAATGGTTGGGCTAGAGTTTTGAGGGGGACGCCGAAGTCTATTGCCTGATCTTGCAAGGAGAAGAAGTAGCGTTGGTCGTCAAAGAAGCGATAGGTTGGGAGTAATGTTTTTGGTTGTACTCCAGGTGGAAGGATGTTTGTCTCTTGGACTCTTTCGACTGGTTTACCATTTTGAAAGACGTAGATCGCGTTATATTTTCTGCTTCGGCCGTCTTTGTTAGGATGATGGTGAGTGATAGTTGTGTTGTCAACTGTGACACGTTGGTTGATTTGATCATCTTGATAGATATTTCCATAGGCGATGGCAATGCCTTGGCTTTGTGCTCTTATGATGTCATTGAATTCCATGAGATTGGCACAAAAATCAGGATCGGTGAATTTGTCGCCTAACAGATAGCCGCTCAGACACAATTCAGGGAAGGCGATGAGATCTACTTTTTGTGTTTTGGCGTGCTCGATCATACGCAGCATGGTCTCTAAGTTTTTCTTTGGTCTGCCGGGTACAACTTCCATTTGGGCGAGGGCGAATTTCATTGTGTTTTATCTTTTTTATTTTTTTATTTTCCTGTTTTTTTTATTGATTGCATTTAATAATTATATTTTTTATTATTTAAGTGCGTTTAACTTTTACTTGTCAGCTTTTCTCAAATATTCTTCTGTTGAAAGATAGTTAATACCAATCTGTTGGCACATTTTTTTGGCGACAAGATTGCCGGTGTCTTCATCTGCGATTCCTAGGGGGGCGTAGACTAAGTGGGTGCAGGCATCGGCGATGACGTTTACTGCGGCTTTAGGAAATAATTGTTTGATGCCGCTTGCGGTTTGATAGATGCAAATGCCCATGACAACACCGGTTACGTCAAACTCTATTCCTTCGCCGGTACCATATTTTTTTTTTAAGAGGGAAAATACATTCATTTCTTGATCTGGTACGCCCTCAATATGGCCAAGCCAGGCGTAGGGATTAGTTCTTGTGCCATCAAAGTGATGTTTGGCGTTGATGACGTAGTCTATTTTGCCATCCAAGAATTCTTGCTCATCCAAGCGTTTTGCGCCAAATGTTTCTTCGACGTCTTCTAGTGAAAAAGCAGGTTTTGGATTTTTTTCACCATCGTAGTCTTGGAAGAAGACGTGGCGAGGGACGATTAACCCGCTGCGTTTGTTTTTGATGAGATCGTAGAGTGTATCTGTCAATTGGGGAGTCACGGTTTTCCCTGCTTCAACTCCAACTGCGGCGAGGTCATACTGATCTTTTTGGATAAGATTATGTGCAGGATATAAACCACCGTTTACGATGAATTCGGAACTGGTTGTAGTATGTACATCACTTAAATATAAAATCAAATCGGCAGTTTTAATCACTTCTTTGGCGCGTTGTTTTTGGGGGTCTGTTGTGCCGCAATAAAAACTGCCGTTAGGGTCGACAAATGCTTTTCCCCAATCGACTAAGACGTTGATGGTGTAGGGTTTTTTGGTTGGTGTCATGGTGTATTCCTCCGATATTGTTTGGTTGATTATTTTTAATTTATTCTATTTTTTTAACTTTATTCAATTTTGAATCCATGTTGTTGCATGATTTCTTGTTGTGTTTCCACTATTTTTTTGGAGATAACAACTTCATAATTAGCGATGTCTTTGAATTTGGAAAGTTCATTTGTGCGATAGGTGGATATTTTGTCTAGACTTGGGCAATCGTAGACGAGTTCTCCTTGTAAAATCATGGGAACGAGTAAACCGCGTACTTTATCGCCTTGTTGCAGATAGGGGGTAATGTCTTCATCTGCGAAAGCGATAATATCTCTTTTATAATATCCATCTGTGCCTGCAACGCGATACACTTGTTTGATTCCAGGTAAAGTTGCTTTAGTGAAATCTTCGGATAGTTTCCCGCGTAAGTTCCACGTCCCATTGGTTTCTAAATATGCGGCAAGTTTGAATACGGCAGTTACAGGTTTTGGAGGATTGACAACATAGGTGCCAACCAGATATTTATTGATGTCTGCATTACCTTGTTCTAAAGTTGCAATTTTTTCTGCGGTTAAGTCGTCGGATGCCACAAGATCGTAGCAAGTGCGAACATACCCACGTTGTTTCATTTCTTGATGAAGCCATTTTGATTGGGCTAATAGATCGCCGCTATCAAGACGAAAGGCAAAATGTTCAAGCTGTTCTTCTTCAACCACTTGTAATGCTGTTTCTAGTGCTTGGTGTACGTTATAGGTGTCAAGCAAGAAACATACTTTTTTACCAAAGAGTTTACCTTGAGCTTTAAATGCGGCATATTCTGTTGGATGAAGCATGACGTAGGAGTGTCCATGAGTGCCACCGACTTTTTCGTTGTAATTCATGCCATGGGCAATGTTTGAGGAAAGAGTGAATCCGCCACAACGGGCAGCACGGGAGTTAAACAAAGAACTTTGCGGACTAGTGCTGCGCTGGGATCCGCCTTCGAGGAGAATTTTAGCGGTTTTGGCGCCAATATCTGAAGTTTCTTGAATGATAATTTTTTCCCAACCGACGACTTGGGCAATATCGTTAGCGGTCGTACATACATTGGTTTGGGGATTTATCGTACTTAATAATAAAGATTCAAAGACTTGGGCTTCTTCAAATCTTTCATGCACACGCATCTGATGTTCTTTGGCGAAAAAGACAGTTCCTTCAGGCATGGCATACACATCGCCTTGGAAGCGGATATTTTCGGCCCAGTTTAAGAATTTGGTATCTTTAATCTCTTGCGTATTTTCTAAATAATTTCTTAATTGAGTATTGCCTTTGCTTTCTAGGAAGTAGGCGAGGCATTGCTCGATGCCGCAGTTGATGAGGAAATTTCGTTTTGCTAGTTTTTCGTATTTGACGCCGTCAAATTCAAATTTACCCACTATTTTATTTGTAGGTAAGTTGCGCACGACAACATCAAAAACTGTCTCTTTGCCAACAATGCCCTCAAGAAGGTTAGCTTGAGCCATGGAGTATTCATAAAAGTTAGCAACGGCTAAAGAGATGTCTTTGGTGAATTCAAGCATATTTGGTTTTGTGGTTGTCATTTTGAAAGGATAATTCTTTTTTTCAATCTCTCTTTAATTAATCTTATGCACTAGTTCTTCTAATAGGGATTTGACTTTTTGGGAACTGGGGATTGTGCCGTTATTGATGTCGCTGATATTGAGCCATTCTCCTTTTTGAGGTGTGCTGTTGCTATTGACAAAGCCGACAAAATAGTGGGTGTCTCCTCTTTGGCCTACATCTTGGTAGTGGGAGGGATTAGTAAATATGCCATATTCTTGATAGACTGAACGTGCGATGCTTTTCAGGGTGTTATTATTAAGATTGAGTGAGGGAAGTTGAAATTTATCGGCATCAAGTGAGAGAACTTTGCCTTCGATAAAGTCGGCAAGGATTACTTTGGTTTCACTAGGTTTAGATGTAAGAGATAATAGAGGTATATATTGGTCCAAGGCTAAAGTGGTATTTGCGTATGTCATGTTTGTTTTTCCTCTTATTGTATTTTTTACACTAAGTATGGGCAAAAAATAAGCGCTTAGGTGTTCTTACGCGCTTAATTGATTTGTTTTGCTCATAGTTGATAGTGTAAAAGTTACACTAATATATAAATGTTGCGGTGGGAGTGTGGGAAAAAGTATACTCTTAAACTAAGGGATTGCTATTTATTAGTAGTTATTTTAGAAAGATTTATAAAGAATCGGCTATTTGAATATTAAAAAAACAACTGATTATACTAAATGGATTAACAATGGGAAGCCAATCACGATTATTATTTCGAAATACGGATGGACAAGTATATAGGACTTCAGAAAGTGCGAGTGGTATTTCTTGGTTTGTGAATAATATGAGGCTTGTGAATAAAGATGCAAAGCATATTGAACGATTCTTAGCAGAATATAATTTTGATGGTCAATCAACACCACAGGGAGCAGGATTAGTTGTTGTTGATATGATGGAAAATACAATTTTAGATTATCAAGATGTAACAGGAGTTGGGTTTCTTGAGGGAATACTTATTGCAGCAGATGCAAGAGACTTAATCCAGATAAGCAGTGGTGATCCTACACTTGCAGAGCATATTGAATTAGCTTATCAAGTAGTCCAAGAGGGAACTAAAGAGACTGAGGGAGCGGATGAATATAAGTGTGTGCGATTTAGAGAATTTTTAGAAGCGGGAAGAGGAAGCATAGGTACTAGGGGAAGAGATAAGTCTGAAATTTCAGATTATCAAATTAAGGGGAAGTCTTTGTATCAAATTCATCAAGATCTTAGTAGCCTCGAGAAGCCAATACGATGTAATTTAAACATGGATCCATTTGAAGTGATAATTTACAAATCACATACTCTTGAGGGGGCTCGAGAGATGCAGCAGAAGATGGGTGAATTAGGCTTTCAATTTAGTGCTGATGAACTTAAAGATTGGAATACTTGGAAGAGACATTATTGTAGAGAAGAATAAGAATGTATTTTTATCGCTCTTTATTTTTGATTGATTCTTTTTGAACTTATCGTTTCCTAATAAAAGAATACAATGCCGCAGGGCGATGAGCGCCTTCGCTTTTTTGTTTTTTTATATCTTTGAGCAGATGCAATTCTAATATTTTCTTGCGAAAGTTGCGTTTGTCGAGTTTCTGATCAAGAATAGTCTCATAGGCGTTTTGAAGTTCGGTTAAGGTGAATTCTTGGGGCATTAATTGGAAGGCGAAAGCGCTGTGGGCGATTTTCTCGCGCAAATTGGCGAGGGCGTAGTCGATAATCTGTTTGTGATCGAAGGCAAGTAAAGGTAATTTATAAGTAGAAAACCACTGAAATTTATTCTTTCCTGATTTGTTGAGTTGTTCGATGTTGAGAAGTGCGTAATAGACGAGACTGATGGTTCGGATACGGGTGTCACGGTTGAGATCTTGACCAAAGGCATAGAGTTGTTCGAAGAAGACGGTTTCTGGATTGATGCCGCCTTTGAGTTGCAGGGCGAGTTTTGCGGTTGTTTCAATTGGTTCATCGTAGCGGACGAAACGGCCGGGCAGAGCGTATTTACCTAAGAATGGTTCTTCTTCTCGTTTGGTTAGACCGACGTGCAGTTCGTCGTTTTTGATGGTGAAGAGAACGACGTCTACGGCAATTGCTGGTTTTTTGGCGGTGTAGATTTCGTCGAGGAAGGGAAGGGTTGGTGTCATGGGGAGTTAGAGGGGAGTCAATGGTGTTGATTATACAATATGTATTTTGTTGAATTATTTAAATGTATTTATTAGGGTGGGATTTTGGGTGGGGGTGTTGTGATGTGATTTTAGTTTTGGGATTTATTTGCAGTGGGCTAAATGGTTGAATGGTTAGGGTTTAGCAATCAACCACAAGCTATCAAAAAAAGAGGTAAATGATTTGGCAATAGCAGGTGTGAGAATGTGAATACAGGTGAATTCTGGTTCGTAGGAGAAAATAAAACTATGATTGCCAATGATCATAATTGAGGATGGGCTTAATGAGGTGATACTTTTAACAGTAGTATGTTTCATCTGTTTAAACGTTTGCCAAAATTCCGTATTTCTATCAGAAAATAACACTTTGGCTTTCTTCTGTTGTAGAATTCTTTGGGTATGCCAATGCTGCCAAAAGGTATTAAACATCTTTTGTTTGCTTGAACGTACACCCATTATTTTAATTTCACTGCTATTCTGGGTTAGTACTTCGTATACTAATGGTTTTATACCTCTGAGGCCTTTAATTAAAAATACTCCTTCGGACTGTTCTTCCCAATGCCGCATCTCTTCTAATTGCGGGATAATCTTTTCTAATTCTTTAGCTTGCTGACTTATTTTCTTTTCTTTCTCTTTCATATACAGCAACAATGATTGCGGATTTCCTACATGAAACTTTTTTGTACCATTTTCAATTACAATTTCTATTAGGCCTTTCTGGGTTAATTTTTGCAATGTTTCGTAAATTTTTCCGCTAGAGATATTGGCTTCTTCGATGATTCGACCCGAGGGAGATTTACCTAACTTTAAGAGGGCAACATATACTTTAGCTTCATTTGTGGTTAAACCAGCTTGAATAAGTTCATTTTCATACATATTACACACCACAAGGTGGGATGAAGTATTTAAATATTAGTTTTAACTTTATAGTAGTATTGCTAAAA
>Ga0209541_10002911_pt1 | contig 31973 bp, 37 predicted proteins | sample RifCSPlowO2_01_FD_184027 | JGI IMG/M metagenome (GOLD analysis project Ga0209541, IMG submission 184027) | Groundwater microbial communities from Rifle, Colorado - Rifle CSP2_plank lowO2_0.1 (SPAdes) (version 2) | ecosystem: Environmental > Aquatic > Deep subsurface > Groundwater | place... | reverse complement strand
AGGACTGCCACCGTTGGGAGAGAAAGGCACGTCGATCACTTTTAGCTATGATGCGGCGAAGGACGCAACGAAAGTGATCGTGAAGGGGGGTGCGGAAGGAGTGCAGATCGTGGAAATAGAGGAGGGAAAAGGAGAATTGGAACTGCCGGGGATCAGGCCATGTGTGATCGCGGGAAAAAATGGCGATGAAGTAATAGCAAAAAATTTTTATGATACCTTCCTCAACGAGAAACCAGAAGTGAAGAAATATTTTACTTTCTCGATAAATGATTTTACTCTGGCCTATGATAGAGGCAATCATATTTCTACTGGTGGTCGCACCATTGATAGTGGTTTTCAAGATGGCGGTTGGTTATTTACGCCGGGAGACGGTAAGATCTGTTTTTTCCCTTCGACGACGGGGTTAAGCTGTGGGGGAAAGATAGGCGGTTTGCAGAATGATTGTTTAGAAGATGATCCCAGCGAAACTGATTCCATCCCATATCTCTATGGTCGAGGCAAATTATTGGAGTGCAGTCAGAACAAAGGTTATGGTTTTATTGAAGCAACTATCCATGGGAGCTCAGGTAAGGGGATCATTTCCGGTCGTTGTCCGGTTGGTGGTCGTTGTACTTTTCGGGAATCCTGTAAAAATACATACCAATCCAATACCGTTAACAGACCTAATTGCGTCATCGGGGTAACTATGGACAATGACGATAGTAGTTGTGGCTGGATTGAAGTTAAGCCCGGCACCAAGATTGGACATGGGAATGTTCAAAATAAATTAAATCAAATCAATTGGTATACAACCCAAGATGCGAGTGAGAGTGGTGACCTATCTGTGGAGATCGTGAATCAAAATCTTCACATTTTCCTGTTCAATACTGCTGATCCGGAATTAACCTGTGGCAATAATGGGGTCTGGAATATCTTTGGTTTAGTGGATGTAGCTTCTATTCCGGCTGCCGTCGATGATCGTTTTAAGACAGAAGCGGGATTTAGTCAGTTTGGTATTAATAGCTGTGCCGATCTGAAAGATAATGATGATAATAGTCGTATTGACTGTGATGATTCCAGCTGCTTGACTAATCTTGCTTGCATCCAAGATAAAAATGGTGGCCAAATTCTCAAGAAGAGCTGTTTTGATAGTCTTGATAACGAGATGATATTGGTCGATATCGATTTTGAGGAGGATGGTTCTTATCAGGGAGGGATTAAAGAAGACGGTTCTGCTAACAAGCTCATCGATTGCGCAGATCCCATCTGTGAGGATGTGGAATATCAGAAGCAAAAGTGTTCGGAATCTGAGGTTATAAATTTAATATGATGTCCAAAAAAGCAATCGCCGCTGGTGTCATCGTTGTCTTAGTGGTTACTTTAGTCAGCTTCTTCCTCTTAGCTGGAACAATCGTGAAATTCAATAAAGAAAGCGAAGAAAATCAGAAAGTGACGTTGTGTAAAGATAGCGTCCAGTTTCGGGCTGCAACAACGCTTTCTGTAGCTGATGTGGAAGAGATAAAATTATTTCCTCCGCTCTGCCAGACGATAGATAAAAAAGTGTCTGGCGACCAGGCAAAAGTCCAGAAAGCGATCGCCGATTCGATGGCGACGTGCTGGCAGATGTTTGGCGAGGGACGATTTAAGAAGAACATCTTTGATACAATCAGTTCTTTTGGCGGTGATGCGAGCTGTTTTATCTGCTATACTATTTTGGTTGATCCGAGTACGAAGTTCAAAGAAAATGATTTGGTAAAACCAGCGGATTTTCAGACGTATTTGCTGAATACTCCTTATCGTTCTTACACCCCGCCGGATAGCCCCAAAGGAACACCCAAACAGATAGAATCATATCATCAATATATTCAGTCCGGTAATGGTCCGGGTTATGTCTATGGGTTTTTGACTGATCAGGGAATCCAGCCGGGACGTGCCTACGCTGTGATGTATAAAGCAAAGCATACTGATTTGGGAGCAACAGGTGCGTTGCTTGGTGTTGCTGCGGGAACCTTTGCTGTTGGCAGTGTTTTTACTGGCAACATTCTTGGTGCGATCGCAGGCGCTGCTGTTGCTGGTAAGACTTTGGTTGAAGGAATTAAATTGATAATAACAATACAAACAAACATCGACGGCATTTACTTGGTAGACATCAGCGATCCGGATCTGAGAACAGCGTTCTTTGAAGGAGAAGACCATTGTTCTTATGTGGGAGACTTAGCAGGAGGTTAAGAAAATGAAAACAAAAAAAGGGGCATCAGAGATGTGGTGGATTATCATGGCGGCAATCTTAGCTATTGTCATCGTCATTATCGTGATCATCTGGTTTAAGGGAAGTGGTGGAAGAGCCTTTGAAGATGTTGATAAAAAGATTGGTGGCTTGGCCGATTGCGATAAAGACGGTGTCGCCGATTTGTTTGACAAATGTAAATGTGATCCGGCTATCGGAGAAGATTTCCCTTCTGGTGTGACGGCGTGTCCTACGGATAAGAAATGTGCAGATCCGCCCGTCTGTGTGTAACAATCCTGAACAAGAAAGAATAACCATGAACAAGAAAGCGATAATGGTCAATTTTCTGGTCACCGTAGTCTTAGCCATCCTCATCTTTGGCGGGGCGACGGCGATCATCGCCAAAGTCTTGGGCGTGGACCAGCAGGCGAAACAGAACTTCTACAAGCTGGATAAAGAATTACGGGAATTTGCGCAGAGTGACAAAGATCTTTCTGGATTCCTGATGATTTTGGATGAGGAAAGCTATGTCGCAAAATTTACTAAAGATACAAATCTTAATCTACTCGTTTTAGTGAGAAGAACCCCTATTGGAACATCGGTTAGTCCTGTGCCCGTAGAGCCGATTGATGAATCTCAAAAAAGAGTATATCAGTACCCCTCGCAATGCGCAGGGAAAGATTGTCTTGTTCTCTGTAAAAAACTGGCAATGATTGATGATACTTGGACGGTACGCTGTGACGAAGCACTTATCCTTCCGGTTTCAGAAAAATTCATCATTGAACCATTCTTGGTGATCCGTACTCAAAAAATCGACTATCGCAAGATATTTGACTATAACCAGAAAGTGATTTCCACAGAAGGGGATAATGTGATTGAAATCACCGGTGCTGCCACTTCCCGAAGAGTTCCGGTCAATCTTGTGCGCAAAGAAAAAAGGGATGATGGAAGAAATTACATTTCCATTTCAGGTTCCAGTATCCAATAGTGATCTCGCATGAACAAAAAAGCAGCCAGCATCATCCTGATGCTTTTTGAAGTGATTGTCGTGATCGTGGTCGTAGGCATTGCCCTCACTGTTGCCACACGGCTGGGAAAACCAGAAACAATCAACAAGATCACTGCTGCTGAAGACCTGGCAATGATGGTCAATACGCTGGTTGCCCTGCCCGGAGACGCGCTGGTGGAATATCCCCGTAATATGTCATTGTATTCTCTCGTTCTGACCTCCCAAAAAGTGACTATTTATGAAGGCGATCAAACCAAAGATCGTGATCCCGTGTCCAGGCCGTTCATTTTGCCGCAAGGCTATACTGCCACAAAATTTGTCAAGCAGAAAGCAAGCGTCTGCCTGCAGAAAGAAGGGAAAACAATTGTTATTGTGGAGTGTCCTAAACCATGAGCGACAATGATGTGTTTGAAGTCGGGAGAAAAACAATCTATTGGATGATCGCCAGCTTTATCATTGGCGTGCTGATGATTGCGTTTGTAATCTTCATCGTTGGATATCAAGGGAAGCTGACCGCTGTACCGGGAGAACTAAAAACTGGATTCATCACCCTGCGGTTTGTGACCAATCCTGATTGTTTTGCCTATCAGGATGCCACGGGCAGGACCTTCCCTTACACGATTGACCTCAGTAAATTTACCAAAGAGAGGATGAATCTGTGCTATTTGACTGATCCGGAGAAAGGTTATAACACGTTCAACTTTAAATTAACACTCCACGGTCGGGATATGTCTCTGGCCACAAATAACTTTTTTAATGTAGTTTATTATAGTCCATTGGGATACGCCGTCTTAATCTGGGATGGGGAAAAATTCATCAGGGATGATCTCCTCATTGAAGTACAAGAAAGCATTTCATCTATCCCTACGATGAAAGGTAGTTAAAGTTGCTAACAAAGGTCAAAACATGAAAATAATTTCCAAGAAAGCGATGATGGACGATCTATTCGACGTTTTATTTACCGTGATGGTCGCTTTTTTTGCGCTCTTATTTATCAATGCCGCACTGGTTAAAAGTATTGATGACCGCAACGAAAGATCGTTGGGAGAGATGACTGCGGTCTTGCAGAATGGTCATAAAATCATCGTGGAGCAGGAGGCTCTGGAACAAGGGGGAGATGCTTCTGCTCTATTAGGAGTCAGAGCCGAAATAGAAAAGCATAGTACAACTTTGCCTCTCAAAGCGGCAAGGAAAGAAGGCGAGGTTACTCTTCTCGTCGAAGGACAGCAAAAATGAATAAGAAAGGCGCGGTGGTATTGCATTGGATACTCTTTGGCATCATTGCCGCGATAGGGTTATTTCTCTATTATAGCAATACCTCTGACCTCCCCGTTCAGGCTCCCCTCGGCTCCTGGCAGCTGGAAATGATTAATAGCTTCCTTTACAAATCGGAATTAGATCTGTTAGACTTGGATCTCTCCGCGCGGGAAACGGGTTGGAAAGTGGTTTCAGAATTAGCCGGCCGTGGCGGTTTTCTGGAACAATCGTCCTGCGGCATGGAAAAGGGTGTCAATCGCTGGAATATCGTTGATAAATGGTGTCTGCCCGATGAGAAAGAAAATCTGAAAACATTATTCTTTCAATTATTCCCCAATCCCGAGGGGAGAGGTTTTTCTCCATTAGCCATTGCGGGCCAACGGATTATGTCTTCTGGGGGGATGAAGACGTTGAAGAGTACTGATCACTATCTACGACAATACACCTATGATTATAGCTTTAACGTAAACCTGCACTATTCTTTTGACGAATATGCCCAGTTAGCAGCCGAAGCGCGGAAGATGGTAGATACCTGCCGAGGGGAGGAAGCGTTGGAAGCAGTTGCCGAATGCCTAAAATTGGTGAAGCCAGAACACTGGCATTATACTTCTTGTGACGTTCCTGTTGTTCCACAGGAAACTCGTATCTGGCCGTTCTGCGTGAAAAGTCCGAATAATGTCGAGATTGAAGGGAAAGTAGTAGAATATAATCTGGCGTTGGATTTTACGGGGTATAGTGATCCCGTTTGAGGCCAGGCGACTGACTTTCTCTATAGCTCCTTTACCACCATAATCAATTTAAATGCTCGTTGTCTTGCAGTTTTCCATGGCTAACTTATTGGCAAAACTGGTTAAACTCCAGCAGCAGAATCTTCAGGCTAAAGACACCGTAGCAGAAACAGAAAGAGCACTTCGATCTGAATTACTCCAAGTACAATCTCAATTGCGAAATTATGGCCAGACTACGGGTGATCCCATCCGGGATTGGGCAGTACTACAATTTGGATTAGGTTACGAAAAAAAAGAAGCCGCGGCGAGGAAAGTCGGTGACTATCTTAAACGGAAGCAAGGGGAATTAGTCGGTCTTTTCACCGAGGAAGCATTCTCGGGGAGTATCCGGCGCACTGTTAAAGTAAGTCATCTTTTGAAGAATCCTCTGGATGCCATTTTTGGTAGTGAAGATGGAAAGCATTTGGTACTTTCAAAAGATAAAGAAGAGATGATATACTCCTGTGACCGTCCATTAGAGTGGGGCAAGTTAAAAGAATACGATCATTCGACTTTTTATCAAGATCCGATTAAGCTTGATAAACTTCTATCGGGATCACTTCTGTTCACTGATTTTGCGGTCTTGGGGCGTTACCGAAGCTCTGAGTATGAGTGCGATACTACCATTGAACTCCGAACGGGAGAATATGTGTTGCCTTTGCTCAAATCGTTTATCTGGGGTTGGGGGAGTGCGGATGAAATAGTAATCCCTCCATTATATCAGCGATGGGAAGAGAAGTATGGGAAGTGAAAATAGTTGGATGGTTATCTCCAATAAATGATCTGTATTTTCCACTATCCAAATGGTTATAAATCATTTTCATTATGTTTCTCTTATAATTGGGGGCATTATTCATGTATAAGATACCACTCGCAGAGTTGAAAGAAAAAATTACCAAAAACGGCGCTTTATCGTCGATAGAACTGGACGAAAAGATCAAAGAAAAGATCAACGAGCTTTCCGGGCTGATCAGCGAGGAAGGGGCCGCTCATATCATCGCCAACGAGTTAGGCATTGAGCTGATTTCTACGGCTACTTCTCAGAAGCTTAAAGTGAAAGAGATTTATAGCGGGATGCGCAATATCTCTGTCGTCGGACAAGTGGTTCAGAAATACGAGCCGCGCACATTTACTAAAGGCGACAGCCTTGGCCGGGTATGTTCTGTACTGATTGGGGATGAGACGGGCACGATCCGTCTGGTTTTCTGGAATGAGCAGGTAGATCAGGCAGTTTCACTGCGCGTGGATGATGTTGTGCGGGTGAATGATGTCTATGTTCGGGAGAATAATGCCGCTCCGGAAATCCATCTTGGCTCTCGTGGCACATTGGATGTAAACCCAGAAGGGGAAACCGTAAGCAGTGTCCGCAAGAGTAGTAAGGGATATGAGCGCCGGAAGATCGAAGAGCTAAAAGAGACCGGTGATACTGCCGAGATTGTCGGCACGATCGTACAAGTTTTTGATCCGCGTTTTTTTTATACCTGTCCTCAGTGCAACAAGAAAGCGCTGGAAAATAGTGGCACGTTTCTCTGCGGGGAACATGGTGCCGTAGAAGCCAATCTCGCTTATGTCCTTAATGCGGTCTTAGATGATGGCACGGGGATGATCCGCGGCGTATTTTGGAAAAACCAAACCAACTATCTTCTGGGAAAAGATGAAGTGCAGGTCGGGGCTTATAAAGAAGAACTTCCTTTATTCGAGGACGTGAAGAACGATCTCCTCGGCGAGCAATTCAAACTGCTGGGGAAAGTTAATAGAAATGAAATGTTTGACCGCTTGGAATTCAACGTGCAGATCGTCGAAAAAGCAAAGCCTGAGGAAGAAATGCTGCGCTTAGAGCAGCAAGAGTCATGAGATGGTCTTTGCTGATCTGGATACGATTATTATCCTCTTTGTCGTTGCTGTCATCGCCTATTTTCTGGGAAGAATCCTGCGTGATCTGTATTGGAAAGAACAGATCGATGCCATCCGCAAAGATGCAATTAAACGCTCACGCGCCGTGTTGGGCGGCCAATTTTCTGAGCAGTTAGCGCCATTTCTGCCCGATTTCCCGTTTTCACCGACGGAATGTCGTTTCATCGGCAAGCCGGTTGACTTTATTGTATTCAAAGGAATGGATGGCAAAGCAATCGAAGAAGTTGTTTTTGTGGAAGTAAAGAGCGGGAAAGCAACATTGTCTGGTCCCGAAATGGTGTTGCGGGATGCGATTCGGGAGAGGAGGGTTTCGTGGGTAGAATTTAAAATTCCGGAAGAATTAACAAAAAGTAAAGGGTGAAAAACAAAAAAAAAATAAAAATGAGATACTAAAGCTATTATGATCAGAAACTAATACGCTGGTTTTCTCTTTCTGTAACAGTCTCGGCAAAAGACTGGTTTTCCTTCAGTTGGTTTGAAGGGTACTTCACATTCGCTGCCACATTCGGAGCATGTTGCTTTATGCATTTCACGTGGGCCAAAGTTGTTGTTGCTGCTGTTATTATTGCTGCGGAAACCGCCGCCTTGTCTAAAGTTGTTCATATTTCTCACTCTATTGTATTTTACTCCATATCAAAAAACGTCGATCAACAGACGATTAATCCGCTGTGTTTCTAGATATGTGTATTAATTCATTTATAGTGGCACTATATAAATCTTTCTGGAAAATGTACCTATTAAGTCTATGCTGGGCGGGTCAGCCTGCCTCCTCTTGCTTTGATTGTTTTCTTGCATCTTTTGAGAACTCTATTCAGAGATGCGCGAGAATCTAACTTTTAGTCCAATAGCAACGCTCGGCAGGCCATCTCGACCCTGCCCACACAGACTCAACTAAATACATACTGGAAAATGTGGGTTTTTTTGCTCTGTCTTGAAAGCCACCCCCCTACTTTTTTCTGATGGTGTTACTCCCTCCACCAACCCCCACTAGACACCACTTTTTTCCGCCTATTTCTTCTTAAAATAACTAGCCACTCCCCACTGGTCAAGTGCGGGCAGGGTTTAAATAACTCCCCGGCTGATCAGTTTTGTCATCCATAATGGGGTGGCCCTCACCGGCTTCCTGAGAACCGAAGCGGCTGAAATAAAATGCGAAAGCAAGAGGTGTCAGAAATGAACACAACAAAACTACAACCAAAAACAAGTATTGAAACAAAAGGAGTAAAAGAAGAGCGGGAAGGCAATCTGCCTGAAAAGAAATTTCGGGCGGGAGCAATCTCCGCGACGATATGGCTAAATAAAGGTCAATTGGCCAGCGGGCTGGAGTCGGAATACCGGACAATCTCTATCGAGCGTAATTATACGGATAAAGAAGGAAAATGGCATTCTAACAACTCATTACGCATCAACGACTTGCCCAAAGCAAGATTAGTCCTGGACCGGGCCTATGAGTTCCTATTGCTTCAGGAGCAAGATCTATTTAAAGGAGGGATGTAATATGATGGCAGAACTACAATTAGAGATGAAAATGGAACAAAAAAAATTAGCGTTAACAGACTTGCCTGGTGTGGGCGCAGCAACCGCTGAAAAATTAGAAAGTGCAGGATATTATGACCTCATGGCCATCGCCGTCGCCAATCTGGGAGAATTGGTAGAAGCGTCTGGTGTATCCGAAGCCGTTGCCCGGAAAATGGTCAATGCCGCCCGCGACAGCATGAAGATGGGCTTTGAGACAGGCACAGAAGTCTTGCGTAAAAGGCAGTTCGTGTCCAAAATATCTACTGGTTCAGCCAATTTTGATACGTTGATGGGTGGCGGTTTTGAAACAGGTGCAATCACGGAGTGCTTTGGCGAATTCGGCTGCGGTAAAACACAGATCGGGCATATCCTCGCCGTAAATACACTACGAGAAGATCCCGATGCGTATGCGATCTATATTGATACCGAAAATACTTTCCGTCCCGAGAGGATCACTCAACTGGCATTAGGTGCGGGCATGGATCCAAGTGAAGTGTTGAGCCGGATCATGGTTGCTCGAGCATATAACTCCGATCACCAGATGCTTCTCTCGGAAAAAGTGGAAAGTCTGATCTCTGAGCAAAAGAAGAAAGTGCGTCTCGTTGTTGTTGATTCTTTGACTTCCCATTTTCGGGCGGAATTCATCGGCAGAGGTACTTTGGCAGAACGTCAACAGAAGCTCAATCGACACATGCACGTTCTCTCCAAGCTCGCCTCCACCCACAACCTTTGTGTCTACGTGACAAACCAGGTTATGGCCAGACCAGATCAATTCTTTGGTGATCCGACCACCGCAATCGGCGGGCATGTTGTTGCCCATGCTTCCACGTTCCGGATCTACCTCCGGAAAGGAAAGAAAGGGACGCGGGTAGCCAAATTGATCGACGCACCAAACCTGCCGGATGGAGAGGTTGGCTTTGAAGTGATCGAAGCTGGGCTGAAAGACATAGCATAAAGCCAAAATTCTTCTTTTTTTTCTTCTTTAAATTATTGTCTTTTTTGTATTTGTTTCATTCTTTCTTATTCAAATATCTCAGGACGGCTCTTGCCGTTTCTATCGCGCCAGAAGTGGCCCCGCCAACTCCACCGGCGAGGATAGCTGCACCCGTAAGAAAAGCTCCTCCCAAAGGGACAATCGGTGAAGGCCTGTTTGGTACAAATCCTTCTACCGTTGGCGCGATGGAATAAACTGCGCCTTCACAAGAATTTCCATAGCGGTCGTACGTCGCTCCGGTGTACATCGATCGGTGCAGGACATGCTGAGCTAATTCTGGGATCAGCAGTTGATCGGTGATCCCGATCATCTGATCCATATGACGATCCTTGAAAGATGCGTATTCCCCGCGCTTATCACGATCTCTCATCTCTCTGGACTTTTTGGGATTTCTAGCACGCATGACAATATCTACAAGATGAAGATCGTCGATCGGTTTCCCTTCCAGATCTTTAATCAATCCTGCGTCCGGCCGCAGTACCGTCGGAATGTTTACATAAAACACAAATTCATACGGAAAATTATGTTCATCTTCTTCTTCAATGGCTTCCGGCGAGGAAGCAAGAATATTGGCCGCGTAGCCCAATTGTGCTTTCATCTCGTGCAAAGGCAGGTCAGTCACAACGTGCGTAGCCATCAGTGACATAGACATGAGGTAAGATTCTATTTTTGTCCTATATTTTGGGGGGAGATGATCTTTAGTCAATTCCAAAAAAGATTTCTGAAGGTCACCGGCAAAGATGACACAGTCGGCCTCTAATGTAGATCTTGGTTTGCGTCCTCGTTGAAGTTCAAATTCAACGCCTTTAATCTTTCCTTCCTCAACGATCACCTGGGTGACCAGAGATCTTAATTTTACCTCTCCCCCATGCTTTTCTTCGAGCACACGGGCCAGTTCGTCATGCATTGCTTGGAAAGAATGTTCTGCAGGCGCCTGCGGCCCGCCGCCTCGCCAATAGGAAAGAAGCATCAACGAAAAAAGATTGCCGGAGCAGGTAGAGGGAGGTAATCCCACATATCCATAAAGCATGGAAAGAGTTGTTTTCAATTCTTCATTGTTGAAGAATCCATCTAAAAGGTGTTCATAAGTGTCATTGCGATGGCCAACAAATGTCGGCTTGGTATAACTAAACAAAGCAACCTGACTGAGGATTTTCCAAGGCTGGGGAAACTCGGCAATCCGCGGCGCAACTTTTTCTTCCAGCGTCCGCTTCAGCCCGATGGGCAATTCCCGCTGCTGGTCTAAATTTTCCATAAAGCGGACAAATCGGTTGATGCCTTTGCGCTCCTCCGGATATTTCTCTAAGAATGAGGCAACATTTTCTTCAAGCGTGTTATACAGAATCAATGGTTCTTTGCCGGGGGTGATAAACTGGGCAAATTGTGGTGCGGCTTCGAAGCGGCCAATTCTTTCCCAATCAACATCTAAATCAGTATATAGTTGGTGGAACGTTCCGCTTTCACCCATCTCCGAGATGGCGTGGGTCAGTTCGTAGTCGACCTGTACTTTTTGTCCATCGCGTAAAACGGGAGTGTGTTTCCAGGCCTGAGCCAGACCGCCGACGTGCTCCTGACCTTCGACGAGAATAACCTTGTAATCCGGCCGTTCTTTGGCGAGGAGATTAGCACAGACCAACCCGGCCACGCCTGCTCCGATGACAACGATCTGTTTTTTGGTCATGGCAAATGCAATAATCTCTTGGTGTCAGCATACGCTTGGCTTTCTTCTCTGCCCACCTCATCTTTCCATTATCTCTAGTATCGCCAAGCTTAGACCTTCTTTTCCAGAGGAGCTTCTTCTTTTATTATTTTCCATAGCGCAAACCATATCTTTATATAATATTCACATTTTAACGAAAAGAGAGCAAAAACCAATCAAAACAAAGACCAATCAAAACAAAGACAGTCAAACGACAGGAGGATTGATGACATGAATGAAATAGAAGTGCCAGTAAAAGAAGGAGAGACCTACGAAGTAAGTATCAATGCAGTTGGCGAGAAAGGCGATGGTATCGCTCGGGTGAAAGGATTTGTCATTTTTGTGCCTGGCGTGAAGAAAGGAGATTACGTTAAAATAAAGATTACCAAAGTTCTAGCAAAAGTTGGGTTTGCCGAGGTTGCGGAAAAGTTAGAGAAGCCCGCGCACTCTTCCAAGTTCACCACAATCAGTAAAGAAGAAATGGAACAGGGACGTGGAGAGTCAGAAGCAAAGTATGAGGATACGGAAGATTTTGGTGAAGAAGAGTAATCATGAAGCGGCTGTTTGTGGGAATCTCTCTTCCAGGAGATGTGAAAGAGAAGATTGCCGTTTTTTCTCATAAAGTAAAAGAAACAGAAGGAGAATTTCGTTTTGTTTCAGCGGAGAATCTTCACATCACTCTTTCTTTTTGGGGAGATGTTGAGGAGGGGAATATTAGTTTTGTCGTGGAAAAATTAACTTCTGTATTGGCCCATCACGGAACGGTCAAAATCGATGCTATCGGCGGCGGCGTTTTTCCCACCGCGGGGAGAATCAATGTGGTCTGGGTAGGATTAAAGAATGGGGCGCTAACAGATTTGATCAAAAAGATCAATGCAACTCTATCAATCAATGCCGGCCACGAAGAGGAAACCCCTCACGTGACCATAGCTCGGGTGAAATCGGGAAAGAATAAAGAGAAAATCAGAGAAGTCGTGGAACGGTTCAAACATTTTGACTTTGGCACGTTTGTAGCGGACAGGATTACTTTGTACGAAAGTAAATTGACTTCCGCGGGGCCGGTCTATCATATTGTGAAAGAGGTCGGATTGGTCAAATAGTAATGGGTATTTGTTGAGCTTTTCCGGCAGGCCGTGCGTGAGAGCAGAATTCGGCAGGGATATTTTCTGCATCTCGTTATGAACCAGAAGATTTCCGCACCAAGTTAGGAGTAAAACTTCTGCGGCTGTACTTCTTGGCCTTGTCGTCAGCTAAACAAATACATTGGCTACAACAATCTTTATAAAATCCTCTCTTTCATTCATTCTATGCTGCTCCCTACATTGGATCTTGGCAATGAGCCCTCTCATTCGACTTCTAGAAAGATGTTAGACTCTCTCGGGGAATACACGTTTGTCAACTGGGGTTCTGTAGAACGTAGTTTCATTCCTCTTGCTTCATTCGGATTCTTTGATTGTAGTGCTCTCGCGGCATTCTACGGGGATTGTTCGGGTAGTCTTGCTCACGTCAAACATGATTATTGTGTTCCCGATCGCGTGTTGTTAGAACAATATCTTGAGAAATTGGTTGATTCTTCTAACTCTACTTGTTTTGTTGCCGCTAATAGTGAATCGCGTATTGAGTTGATTGTCCGAACTGCAGGAGAGAGGGGAGCAAAAATAGGGGGTTCATTTATCTTCTCGGATCACGTTGGTCCTAAACCGAAAGATATAATTGTCTTCCCCCACATTCGGCAAGTAAGAATTTATTCTACAATGGGAGTAGAAATACGAACAGTGTAAAGCTCTTAATCATTTAACCTCCCAAAACTATTTAAACTTTCTTCCTTTTATAATCAAAGAGGTGCTTCGATGAGTAAATACGTGGTCTGGTTTAAAGATCTGGAGAAAGATTCTCTGCCCGTTGCCGGCGGCAAGGGAACAAATCTAGGGATTATGTATAAACTAGGTTTCCCCGTTCCCAACGGTTTCTGCGTGACAGCACAAACATATCAAGAATATCTCGATCGAACCAGTATCAAAGAGAGGATCAGGGAACTGTTAACAGGCTTAGATAAAGAAGACACGAGCCGCCTGCAGCAGACTGCGGCACAGATCCAGGAATTGATCGTTTCGACTGCGATTCCCGAAGATCTCGCTGAGGAAATAAGAGATAATTATGAGCTTCTGGGCGCAGACCAGCACAAAGCTTCGGAAATTGTCCAGGCGAAAGACGTGTTCGTCGCCGTGCGCAGTTCAGCCACGGCGGAAGACCTGCCCGAAGCAAGTTTTGCCGGACAGCAGGCAACGTATCTTAATGTACGGGGCAAAGAGAATGTCGTCGGGGCTGTCCTTGCCTGCTGGGCTTCTCTGTATACCGCCCGGGCGATCTATTATCGCCAGAAAAACAATTTTGACCATATGAAAGTCCTGATTTCTGCTGTAGTACAAAAGATGGTCGATGCCGAGAAATCAGGGATCATGTTTACGATCAATCCGGCAACCAATAACCCGAATGAGCTTGTCATCGAGGCCATCTACGGACTGGGGGAACTGATTGTCGGCGGGGAGATCAATCCGGACATGTACCTTGTCGATAAACAGAAACGCGAAATAAAGAAGATTGAAGTACGCAAGAAACAATTCGGTTTATTTCGCAATGAAGACGGCGAAAATGAACGGCAGGACATTCCTTTGGAGGAACAGAGCCGCCAGGTATTAAATGATGCCGAGATCAAAGAGTTGGCCCGGCTTGGGCGGAAATTGGAAGACCATTACGGAAAACCACAAGACGTGGAATGGGCCGTGGAACGGGGGCAGTTATTTCTGGTGCAGACCCGTGCGGTGACGACGTTCAAGCCAACCGTCTGTGCTTCCGAGACAGAAGTGTGCGAAGAAGAAGGTAAGATCCTGCTGCGGGGCGAGACCGCTTCTGGTGGCGCGGCTTGGGGAGTGGTGAAAATCGTCGAGGATATCTCCGCGTTGGGAAAAGTGCAGAAAGGAGATATTCTGGTGACAAAGATGACTACGCCCGACATGGTCCCGGCAATGCAGCGGGCGGGGGCGATCATCACGGACGAAGGCGGGCTTACCTGCCACGCCGCTATCGTTGCCCGTGAGATGGGAACGCCGTGTCTTGTTGGAACAGAACATGCTACAGAAATGTTAAAAGATGGACAGACAGTGACGGTGCATGCTTCACGAGGAATTGTCTATGCCGGAAAAGTAGAAGTCGTCAGAGAAAAGATGTCCACAATTCTTACACCTTCTCATCCCGATCATGATGCGCTGGTTACTGCTACAGAGATAAAAGTCATTCTGGATCTGCCCGATCTGGCTGAGCATGCTGCGGCAACTGGCGCCGACGGCATCGGCTTAGTCCGTCTGGAGATCATGATTGCCAATGGGGGAATTCATCCAGCAGAATATGTCCGTAGTGGAAAAGAACAGGATTATAATCGGTTACTCAAAGATGGTATCCGAAAGATTGCCCAAGCCTTTGCCGGCAAGCCAGTCTGGGTGCGCTGTTCCGATTTGCGCTCTGACGAATACCGCCGCTTACGTGGCGGGGATAAAGAACCGCGGGAAACCGATCCGATGATCGGCTGGCATGGAATACGCCGTCTGCTGGATGAACCGGCAATTCTTCGCGCTGAATTTCAAGCGGTACGTGATCTGCATTATGAAGGATTAAAGAACATCGGCGTGATGCTGCCGTTTGTGATCCGAGTAGATGAACTGCGCCAGGCAAAAGAAATGATGCGTGAAATTGGTCTTGAACCCGTGAAAGCGATTGAGTTTGGGGTGATGATTGAAACGCCCGCTTCCTGCTGGATCATTGAGGAATTATGTCGAGAAGGGCTTAGTTTCGTGTCTTTTGGCACAAATGACTTGACGCAGCTGACCTTGGGCATAGATCGGAATAATCAGAAAATCGCTTCTTTATTTGATGAGATGCATCCCGCCGTTCTGGGTGAAATCGCCAAAGTAATTAAAGTCTGCAAGAAATACTGCGTGAAGACGTCCGTCTGCGGCCAGGCGGGATCACGACCAGAGATGGCTGAGTTTTTAGTTCATCAAGGGGTTGATTCTATCTCGGCTAATGTTGATGCAGTGGACGAAATTCGGCGTGTTGTGGCAAGGGTAGAGAAGAGATTGATGCTTGATGCGGAAAGGAAGAAAGGTTGATTACGGGGAGTCATCTCTGCTGAATTTTATTTCTGCTTTTTTCCAATATGCTTCTGGCGACCGCAGTTCTTCCGCAGTGGGTGTATTAACAATGAGATAGTCAATACCCCTGCTTCCAAACCGGTCAATGATTGGTTTGACAAACTGAAAGCCTTGTTCGTATTTTCTGCCACCATATTCAAAATCGAGGTCGGGATAGATCCTTTTCTGAACGTAGACGGCAATGCCTTCTACTACAGTTACAAAAGCCATCACTTCTACTTTATTTCGTAAAAGGTCGTTGAGTTCTCTATCAGAAGGTATCCAATCTCTTCCCATTAGTTCCTGTCCGCGTTTGTCGGTATAGTAATGGCTGAGTTCATGGCTGACGATTACTCTTGCTTCTGCTGTTTTTCCCCACGTTAATATATGGATGAGCAACTCATCGATGCTTCTCTCCGGTGTCCTCAATACACCACTGCGGAGATAGATCGTATCCTCATCTTGGTTATATCGTCCAAAAGAACATGATCCGAAGCCGTCTAATATGGAGATAGTATCTTCAGGGAGCTGGTAATGAAAAGTTGGTCTTCCCGGGTATCGTATACCAAGGCTGTCTTCCTGTTCTTCGATAAGATCATCAACATGCTTTTCCACGTATTCTCGTACGCTACGGCTTTCCGTTTTGGAATAAAGATAAAATGTCACGGGACTTGTGATGTAGGAAAAGAGAGCAATTCCTGCTGCTGTGAAAATACCAGCGATCAGTCTTTTTGTGATCTTTGATTGCTTTTCAGTCATGATTTACTCCTCAACGGTATCCTCATGAACTTCTTACATTCAAAACAGGAAATGATGACTTTCCCCCCCCGCGTTCGGATGCGGGAATTGACACCCGGCTGGAGATAGGCATAGCAATGCTTGCAATAACGGCGCTTGTAGTGCCGCGGCAGGCGCAATTTTACTTTCATCGCGATCTTTCGGGCGAGAGCGACGTATCTATTAGCTCGCTCTTTGTCTTTCAAAAAAACAGCTGCGGCAAGTTTGAATAAGCGATCAATCTGCTCGTGGGCAATTACTTTCTGCTTCTCTTTAGACACTCTTGGCCGGGTCATATTTCAGATGGAAGACAACAATTCTTATAAATCTTCTTTTACTTCTTCCCTAGATGAGAAGAGGACGACCCGTCAAAAGCCAGATCCGTCAGAATGTTGTAGAAATCCTGAACTATCTGGGAAAAAGCTATGGCTATCAAATTTCGAAGGTCTATAACGAAATCTTTCCCCAGGCAACACAGCGGGTGATCTATTATCATCTCCAGAAGGGGATACAGACAAAAGAGATCATGGTGCACAAGATTGAGCAGGAACAAGGCACTTTTTCCTGGGGAAGTGTCGTTGAAAAGAAATATTATACGCTGGGGTCAAAAGCAAAACCGCGCGGGGATGGTCGGGTGGAAGATTTCCTGCAGAAATGGAAGCGCTAAGATGAGTTCGTTTTCGCAAAAAGTCTATGCAATCTGTCGATTAGTTCCGCCAGGCAAAGTCACGACGTACAAGGCGATCGCGGAGAAGATGGGCACAAGATCATATCGAGCAGTAGGGCAGGCTCTGCGCAGCAATCCCTTCGCGCCACGCGTGCCCTGTCATCGGGTAATCAGAAGCGACGGCTCGTTAGGCGGCTTCATGGGCTGGAAGAAAGGCGGGAAAGTGGAAGAGAAACGCAAACTGCTGGAAAAAGAGGGTGTCAGCGTGGTCGAAGGGAAGATTGATCTTGACAAATTCTTGTTTATTTTCAAGTAAACTCTGTTTAGGGAAGTTTACAGAATTCAATTATTTATCTACAAACTTCTCTTTAGAATTACCCCCTGCAATAATATTCGGATACAACATTCCTCCTCTTAAATGATAATCTTTAAAAAGTGCTCTCTTATTTAGGAATAAAATTTAAGGAGGAGAGCTAAAATGGGAAAATCATTAACATCGGGATTGGTTGGTTTGTTGTCAGCATTAACAATGAGCTGTAGTGGTGATGATGATGCGATTAGCGCCGCGCGCAGTGCGGGATGGAGTGATGTGCAAGTTGAGAGTTCTAATTATTGGAATCTCACTTGTGAGGAAGAAGAAAAAGCCTACCATATTGTGGGGGTAAATCCCGCTGGTGAAAAATCTTCGGCCACTGTCTGTTGTGGTCACACCACTTTTGTAAAAGGATGTACAATTCGTTATAAATAAAGAGAACTTTGCATCTCAAAAATGAATTATACAATGTCCTCTGAACTCATCTTTCTCTTTTTGTGAACTTTCCCCAGAAAACTATTTAAACAACTATTCTCCGCAGGGGTATATGGTGATCCAGACCTTTAGTGGAACAGTTGTAGAACAGAAGATGCTGACGGCTGACGTCCTCTTCCTGAGCCTGGCCATTCCAGAAACATTTTCATTTAATGCCGGCCAGTTTGTGACCATCAAGATCACTCAAAGTGGAGTTACCCGTTTAAAATCTTATTCTATCTTCAATCCCCCCACGCCGCGGGGAAAATTAGATTTCTGTATCAAGATTATCGATGGGGGATTTGCGTCTGAAGAGTTCAAAAGAACAAAGAGAGGAGATTCTTTTGAACTGAAAGGCCCTTTTGGTCACTTCCTCTTTGATGAAAAAAATACTTCTTCGGAATATTGGTTTCTGGGTGCGGGAACGGGTGTGGCTCCATTGTACTCAATGCTTGCCGAATATGTTCCGAAGCTTCCTCAACAGAAGTTTGTCTTATTATTTGGCGTGCGTGAACAGAAAAATCTGTTCTATGATGATATTCTCAAGATGTTAGCAAAAAAAAATCCAAATTTCACTTATGTGCCAATTTTAAGCTGCGCCCAATGGTCAGGCAAGCAAGGCCATGTCCAGGATCATCTTCCTGAAGACGTGAGCGGAAAGATGTTTTATGTCTGCGGATTGAAGGAGTTGGTGTTGGAGACCAAAGAATTATTGGTTCAGAAAGGCGTGGCGTTAGACCGGATTAAATCAGAACGCTATGATTAAAACGCGGAGTATTCCCCCCCTCTTTTGACCGGTGGTTCCCAGCTTATTTTGATGGAAGTGTTCTCAAATTGATGAAACATAACCCTGTCTGTCTAAAGGCGCAATCTTTTTTGTGAGTGATGGTGAGCCGTCGCTGAAGCCAATTTTAAGAAATTTCAGAGATACAGAAGAAAATTGGCCCAGTTCCAGTATTATAACTATCCTTCAGCGACCATTTGGCGTCACCATCACTCACTTTTCGGATTGTGCCCGTCTAAAGGAAGGTTTAAATATTCTTCTTCTTTACTAGGGTTATTATGTTCAAAAATATCCATTTCATGAGGGCATTAATCTTATTAGCATCTGTTCTCCTGCTGATGGCCACAACTATTTTTGCAGCAGGCGACTTGCTCGTGGAATTAGGCGAACCACAGATCCAGCCGCGTGATGGTTATAGCGAGGATGTTTTTGTTCCATTTTTTGTCAAGAACATCGGTGACGAGCCGATCGTTTCGCGCTTTCCGGTAAGGATCATCAATCCTGCTTCACGGTCTGGTATCGGTTATCCCCTCTATGCCTATTCTGATGTCAAAAAAGAAGTGCCGATTATCAAGTCTGACGGTGAAGCAACAACACGGCTGCCGACAACAATCCGGATAAAGATTGGCGATGGTGAGGCAGAAGTACCGGCAATCCAGCTCTTTCCTGGCGAGAAAATTTCGTTCCATGAAGACATCATGAAACCATTGCTTACTTTTAGTTATTCTGATTCCGGCACATATACAGTCGGATACGAAGTTGATCCGGTAAATGAAGTTGTAGAAGCTGACGATACTAATAACATAGCGACGGCAGAACTCGCTCTGGAGGTTAAACCATACGTGAAAGGCCCTAATCTAAACTTGGCTGAGAATCAATATTGGTTTTACTATCCCAATAAAGAAGGGTGTCATACCCTGGATGTTCCTGAACCGCTGGAAATTTGCTTGGTGAGTTATGGTCCTCTCACGGCGAAATTGACCATTGGCGGGGAAGAAGTAACGCTGTGGCATTTCTTTGAGATTTGGGGCTGGACAAAGAAATTCAATAATCTGGAATTGGTTTCGGCGGACGGGTTTTTATTGACTTATCAGTAAACCGTAATTCTTATAAATAATTGATGATCGGAAGAGCTTATGGAAAACTTGATCATTCTCGGAACCGGCATCGCCGGTTGCACCGCTGCGGTCTATGCTGCCAGAGCCAATCTGAAACCACTGCTGATCTCCGGGCCGGAAGACGGCGGTCAATTGACATTGACAACAGATGTCGAAAATTTTCCCGGCTTTCCTGAAGGGGTGCAGGGACCAAGATTGGTTGAATTGTGTAAACAGCAGGCTGAACGGTTTGGGGCGCGGTTTATGGTTGATATTGTGGAACACTGTGTAAAGAGAGACGATCTTTTTGAGTTAAAATTAGTTGGTGGAGAACTACTCCAATCAAAATCATTGATTGTCGCAACGGGAGCGTCTGCCCGCTGGTTAGGTATTCCTTCTGAAGAGAAGTATAAAGGCCGGGGAGTTACCACTTGTGCTACGTGCGATGGCGCATTTTTCAAAGATAAAGAAGTAATTGTCATCGGTGGTGGTGATTCGGCGATGGAAGAATCTACGTTCTTGACAAAATTCGCTTCGAAAGTGACAATTGTGCACCGCAAAGATTCGTTTCGCGCATCGAAGATCATGCAGGAACGGGCGCTGAAGAATTCTAAGATCAAAGTTGTGTGGAATTCGGAGATCGCAGAGATCATCGGTGATGGGAGAAAAGTAAATGGTGTTAAATTAAAAGATACGACTAATGGTGCGATCAGTGATTTCAAGTGTGATGGTGTATTCTTAGCGATTGGTCATGTTCCCAATACTGCATTCTTGAAAAGAATGATCGAAGTTGATGAATTGGGTTACATCAACGCGGATAAGAATATGCATACGAATGTTGAAGGCTTGTTTGCCGCCGGTGATGTTCAGGATAAACGTTTTAGACAAGCGATCACGGCTGCCGGTTCGGGGTGTATGGCGGCGATGGAAGCGGAAAAATATTTAGCAGAAAGAGGGGTGCATTAATGTCAACGCTGTTAACTTTAACGGAACATAATCTAGATCATTTCCTGGATGCGTATGCGCGTGCTGGACAGCCGGTTGAACTAATGGTGCCCTATGACCAGCAAGGTGGCGAAATAACCCTCCCTGCACCATTGAGGGCAGATGTTCAGTGTGCGGTTTTGGAATATGATTTTAGGACATTTTTTGGTTGTGATGGGATTACAGTTCGTTTTCTAGGGGGTGATGCTTTTTCCAAGAGAGCACATATTATTGACCCCCGTCATCCAGAATTAGAATCACAAAAGATTGCCGACGGCCTTTATGTATATTCCTCAGGCGCAACATTTCTTTATTCCACAAGACGAGATAGTCCACGGGGATTGGAACGGCTTGCTCAGGCAGTACGTCAATTTTCTAGATCAGAAGATGGAAGATGCGTACTGGAGCATCTGGATGTTGGCTTGGCTCTGCTGAGGTATGATTATACTGAGAACTGACCGTTTTTCTTCAAAACAATTTCTGAATCAGCGGAAAGAACAGATTTAATAATAAGATCAGCAAGAAAAACATTCCTACCTGGCGGTAGCGTCGTTCTCCCATTTCCGGCCCTTTCAATTTATGAAGAAAAGTCTGGGCCATTCGGCCACCATCAACGAGGGGCAGCGGCAATAGATTGAATAGACCAATCCCAAAACTGAGCAGGAAGAGCCAGCGGAGGAAGCCGGCAAGCCAATCGACAACGTAATAGACGATTTTCCAAAGACCAACATCATACATTGGCTTAACCTCAAATTCATTGCGGATAGATTGAATTCCCAAGAACGGCTTTTTTTGATCATCAGGATTGGCGGCGACTTGGAGAGCATAATCTTTTTCTGGAGTCTGGACAGTAATTGTTTCACCTGGTTTGATCGAGGTCAGTTCATCACTGAATTGCTGGAAATCCAGCGTCGCAATCCCGTTAATTCCTGTGATTACTGTCCCTGGAGCAATTCCGGCCTGGGCAAAAGGAAAGTTTTCATTGACGTAGGCATCGAAAGTGAATCCCGTCGGCTGAACCATTGCCTGCTGGGCGGGAGCGAAGGCGAAGGTAAGAAGCAGGACCGCGAGAACAGCCAGGATAACATTGGTGAATGCACCAGCGGCAAGAATAGAATATTGAACGATGTCTTTGTCTTTTGCCATTTTTTTCTCGTTTGGTTCGACAAAAGCGCCGATGATCGGGCCGAAAAGGACGATGCCCGTATTTTTAACTTCGATCCGATGTGCACGAGCGACAACACCGTGCGCAAATTCGTGAACCAGAGCAATGATAAAGATGGCAATCAGCCAGTACCAGAAAGGCAAGACGCCCAATCCTGGGACGTTGATCCCGGGTAAGACTAAAGAAACACCTGATTGGGCGGTCGGATTAGTGATCAGATCAATCAGATTCTTGACGAGGACATAAGAAATGACCGCAAGACCGACAAAACCAGCACCGACGCCGATATAGCCAAAGAGGATGATCCATTCGCGATATTTCGCGGAGACTTTGTCCATCCATTTTAATCCCCATTTCATCCGGTAGAGGAAGATTATTTTTCCCTGAACATCAATCTGTTTACGTTTAATGTAGAGAAGAACGATAATAACTAGATAGAAGAGGAGGATGTATTTGTACTGGATAATCCAAAGAACGACTGCACTGATCATGATTGGAAGGACGAATGGATGGTATTTATATGTTTTGGTAGTCGGTTCATTTTTAAGATATAATCTACCAAGTGGATCAAAGACGGAAAGATAATTTCCATTCTCGCAATTTCTGCCAATGTCTTGTGATTATGTAGATAACGGCTGGTACGGCGGCATAGATCAAAGATACTGCTGATAAACCGATGACAAATTGCCAGTCTTCTTGTCCAATATACAAGAGGAGAAAGATTGTTATGAGGGCAAATAATCCAAGATTAACAAGATGGAAATTGCGTCGAGTTCTTCTGGTGAATATTTCAGTGAGTGAAATACCAATGATCGCCGCGGTCAGAATAATCCATATCGTGTAATCTGGAGAATCAAAGCCGAAATTAAGTAAGAGCGTCCATATCGCTACGTACACAAAAATGGCTCCACCAAAAAGAGTGGCCATAAACTGAATGAAAATGTTTGACTCACTGTTCTTCATCTCTCTACTTCTTCCTTTTCGGCTTAAGCTTCGTTCCTGCTCCAATGCCCCGGCCACGGACTTTGCCCGCCTGGACTTTCAACGGATTGGCGCGGATCTTGCGCTTGGTCTTGCGATCTACAAAGATGTTTTTAAACAATCGTGCTTCTGCTTCAGGAAATTTAGCCATATATTTTCACCTTATTTCACTTGTTTCATCACTCGCGTGCCCATGACCAGCCAATAGAGGACTTCAACACCTTCTTTGACTTGATCTTTGAGCTCTTCCGGAATCTCCATATCATAGGTTTCGTAGGTCTCCATATCCATGACATGAGCAGTATTTCCCGTGACCGAGAGTATTTGTGCTGATTTCTTCTCGACGATGGGGGCTTCGACACGATCGTGCCCAGGCATGACGATATTTCTTTTTTTGCCGTCAAGCAGACCGACGGCCATCATATTTACTTTAGCATGTCCGTGTTTTCCTGGACGGGAAGTAGCAGTGTCCGTAATCTTGCACGGCGCACCGTCAATGATGATCGTGTCGCCTTTCTTTAATGTGCCTACGCTCACCAGTTTCTTTTCATATTCTGTCATGAGTAACCACCTTTCATATTATCAGGATCTATTGCACGGCTAACCGAATATCTTTCTCAGTAATCGTTTTCCGGCCGGCATGTTCTGCCAATTTCTTCGCTTCCCGGGAAATCTGCAATGCTTTCTGTTCAAGCACGACTGCCAGAGCTTCTTTGGCATCGTCAGAAACCCGAAATGCCCCTGCCTGACGCATAAGCTTATCCATGGCATTATGCGAAAGAACACCTTTTTTCGCCATAATCAGCATAAAAAGAGAAGTGTTTTTTAAATCTATCGCTGGATCGGCACAATCCATTTTGTGAGTGATAGTTGTAGAGGGTGCTGCTGGGCCAAGATGTTCGGTCTGAAGTGCTATCCTCCAAAAATGTTGGAGCGAAAACTATCCTCAGATCAAGATTCTTCAGGAAGCATGATTTCTATCCTGTTTTCGCCAGACCGAACGGCCGGCAGCACTCTCTTTTTGGAACTATCACCCCTTTTTCGGATTGTGCCGCTGGATCGTACACCGGGTCAGCATTTTGTACGTCTTTCTTGCTCAAATATCGATCATTCTTTTCCACAATGATTGTTGCCGTCTTTTTGTAGTCCGTTTTTGATGAATAATTTGACTAATTTCTTTGTCTATCCGTGAAAAATCAGGGTATTGCCGTTCTGCTTCTCGAAATTCACTATTGTGATACGAATGACGGCTGCCCGTATGTTTAAACTGGAAATGTTTGTGGAGCATTTCATGATACATTAAATAATCAAGGATATGTGGGAGAGAATCTTGAAAGAGAGTTGAGACCGTAATCGTATCGTTATGAAAATTGTAACAGGCCAGTTTACGGAAAGAGTCCTGCCCCCAGGTAAGATTAGGCATTTCCATCTGGCTGGAGAAAAATTGTTGATTGACCCGTTGGAATGATTCTTCTAACGTGGGATTGCTTTTTGTTTTAGGCGTGAAAATCGGGATATTCCTCACAAAATTAGTATACACAGCGAGGTTCTGTGTTTTTGCTCTCCCCTTAAAAATCTTGAGCAGGAGATGCTGGATGAGGCCAATCTTGATCTCGTCATCAATATCTTTCCACTGCAGATTAAGATGGAGAGTGATCTTATTGCGGGAGAGGCTAATGTTAGCATTGAAATCTCCCAAGCGGCGGTTATATTCCATCTCTGTCTCGTAGATAAATGGCTTTTCGGGGAAGAGGCGCTGGTAGGATTCTTGGATAAGGTTCATCTTCTTGCGTAAAGTGGGGAGGTTTTTAATATGTTTTTACTTTTCTGGTATTTGTTTAGCTTTTCCGGCAGGCTCATCTTGGCCTCGCTGCCAGCTAAACAAATACTTTTTTTGATTTGTTTAGTATCTTTTCCTCCACCATAATCTTAAAATAGCAGTTTTGCTTACAAAGGGAAATGATCTCAAATACGCCGCTCACCCGTGATCCGATCTGTGGAAGAGAACAGGAATCGGGAAAAGGCGTGCAAAAGGAAGGGCGTTGGTATTGTTCTGATCGCTGCCTGCGGGAATATGAATTTAGAAGAGAATTCTCATCAGGAAAAAAGAATCTGGTTTAAACTCTCTGGAGGATAGTGATCTTTCTTTGATCGGTATTATCGACTTCTACTCAATCTCAAACCGTAAGATGGCCGCGATGCCACCCAATTCTTTCAATTGAGACCCCTCTCTTGTTTCTGTAGATATTACTTTAACCGTCGCTCCGCCAGCCTGAGCTCGTTCCTCCAGGTTGAAGATCGTCTCTTCCGGGAGGTTTTCAGAAAGCAGGAGAATATCGACGGCATTCATCTCCAATGCATGTACTGTTTCTTTCTCTCCATAGGTCACTTTCTTCGGATTCTCGCGAAATTCCATAAAAAATTGGCTCATGATCTTCTTTTCCCGAGCGACTTCTTCCTCCGCAAGAAGATCACCTGATTTATCTAATAATTCCTGCAGGCCAAAGTCATCGGTGTAAGAAAGATCTTTCGTGCCAATAATCTTCTTCTTGATGTCGCCGGTCAAATAATCGTAATTTACAAAATCATTGATTGTGACCCCGGGTCCGCCGAGGATGATCCCCTTGAGATTTGTTCCCAAGGGCAGAAATTGCTCTTTCATGTAGTCCGCTATCTTCTTGAAATGCTCTTTGATCGCGCCTTCACGCAGGCGGGCAAAACGGGCAGCCGATTGTCCACCCGCTTTAAATTTTCCCGGCACTTCGGAATGGGTTGTTTTGAGCGGAATAATCGTCTTGCCTTTGAGCAAAGCGATCGTTGCATCTCTTCGATCTAAGACAACTAATCCATAAACCTGATGCTCTACCATCATGTCTTCAAGGATGTCCAGGACAAAATTCTTATCACAGCGGTAGATGCGTGTGTTCAGCGGGATGGGCGGCTCGATGCTCCAGACACGGAGGTCAATTTTTCCTTCCCCCGCCGCGAGATTGCCGCAGAAGACAGCCAAGCCGTTCGGCGGGGTCTTGTCAACGGTGCGCAGATGCTGGATCATCTTTTCCAGCGCGCTCTGCACATTTTTGCGGGTAGACGCGGACTTGATGTTTGAGGCAGTTCCCTGCTCTTCCGCGAGATGCTGGATGATCTTCGTCAAGTCGTAACCGGCTGGCACATAGACCGAAACAAATTCCGTATGCGGCGCTTTATAGTGCTTGAGCTCATTGACGAGCTTCTTGATATGCAATTTTTGCTGGGCGGTAAGGGCCATGACGGGAAGAAGAATACGCTGGCTGATTTATAAAAGTTTGGTGGATAGGGTGCAATCTCCTCTGGACCTACACAGGTGCTATCACTCACTCCCAAAATTTGGATCAGGGCAACTTTTAAATAAGACAGAAAGATTATTTTTACGATGATTGATTATTACGAACGCGCACAGGGGTCACGGAAACTTCAAAAGCTGCCTGCGTTCAAGAGCGGATGCTGGATAAACGTTACTGCGCCGACAACAGAAGAGCTGGCAGAGCTTCACGAACGGTTTGGGTTAGATCAAAACCTGCTGGAAGAGGGCCTTGATGAGAATGAACTGCCGCGGATCGATTTTGGTGTGGGAAAGATTTATCTTTTTATCAAGACCGTTCTTTCAGAGCATGAAATCGGGACGATGCTGATCATTTTAGATAATCATTTCTTATTGACAATGAGCGACAAAGAGCCATCAGTGATAAAAAAGATCATTGAAGGGAAAGAAGAATTGATAACCACCCGAAAATTGAAGTGTATCATCACCATTCTCTCGCTTCTTAACGAAGAATTTGAACAGGCAATAACCAATGCGGTAAAAATTGTACAAAAGCGGCGCAAGGCGACTGCCCAATTGCGCGAGCAGGATATGGGAATCCTGCTGCAGCAGGAAGAATTCTTGAATAATCTGCGTTCAATGTACTTTTATACCAACCTTCTCTATTCAAAAATGATCCGAAAGATACGTTTTGTCGATGAGGATAAAGAGCAGATTGAAGACCTGATTGTGGATTCAAAACAGAATCTTAACCTTTGCAGCACTTCATTGAAGACCCTCTCCAACATCCGGGATTATCATGCTATCGCCCTTACCAACCGGCTAAACAAGACAATCAAAATCCTGACTGTCTTCACGATCATCGTCAGCATCCCTGCGGCAATTTCCGGGCTATACGGAATGAATGTGGCCTTGCCGGGCGAGGGCAGTCAATATGTTTTTTGGTATGTGATTTTGGTCATTGTCTTGCTCTGGTTTGCGTTCATGTATTTTATCTGGAAGAGAAGATTGGTCTGAGAGAAATTCGGGGAGGATTATCGTTCTCTGATTTGTGTGTTGAGAAGTTTGAATAATTCGATTATTGATCTCCAAAATTCTTTTTACCCACAGACACCATCATTACAGCTAGTCCCTTCCGGACAGGTGAAGCCGTCTGCTTCCATCTCGTCATCTTCACAGTAGAATTTAGCCACAATATTGTCTGGTTCCCACGGCTCAAAATCGTTCACGCAGAAATCCTCGTTAAACTTTTCATCTCCGAAAAAAGTCTGTTCCCCAAACTGGTCATAGGCAATGACTTTCTCTTTCTTGCTTAAATCAATCTCCTCCAAACTAGGGCCCTCACAGCTGACTTTACTGTAGTCTACGGAAAGACATTGTTTTTTCTCCCAATGGCATTCTGTTCCTTTGGCACACAGTTCGAAGTCCTCCCCTAAGGTCTTTTCATCCACGCAAAAATAATTGCTTACTCCCATTCCTTCTTCTTTCCAGATGCATTCTTCAGAATCATAAATTTGCCCATTTCCAAAACCATCACTATATTCCACGGAACCATCGGCAAGAATTTTACAACCAGATTTGTCGGGGTCAGGCGTCTCACATTTATTGCTGTTCCAGTTGCATTGTTGTCCTTGTGGACATTCAATTTTTTCGAGGGTATATGGATTTCCAGACGTAGGGCATGGTACACCAGGAGGACATTCTTTTTCCTCTTGCAGGCAGGAAAAAGTCATCAAAGCGGTTTTACCGGCACACCAATTGTTAGATGTAAACTCATTTCCAAAGCCGTCACCATATGTTACTCCTTCTTCGGTCTCAACACACTTTAATCCATCAGGGTCAAATGGGTCGCAGGAAGCTCCTTCTTCTTTGTAGATGCAAGCCGTTCCCTCAGGACAGTTTAGTTCAGACCAGGATACTTTTCCCGGATTTTTCTCGTCACAGGCCGGAACTTCCATCAGGTTTTTACCATCTCCTTTCGGGCAGCTGGCCGAATGTCCATTCTGCTCACCAAATTTGTTGGTGGTAATCAATGTATTTATTTTCTGAGGATCGGGAAGACAACTTACCTGGCTTTCATCCACTGGTTTACATTCGCCTTTATTACAGAGAGTACCTGCGTCACATTTAAGAACCGCACTTTTGAGGAAATTGCCGTTACAAGAAAGCTCATCGACATAATCACTTTCCTTGAGTTCTTGATTTCCTTCTTTGTTGGTGCAGGAATCCATTCCCCAGAATTCATCACCATAAATGTCTGTCCCTTTAACTTGACCAGCTTTATTCTTGTTCACTTCCCCTTCCTGATCAGTACATAGTTGATTCGCCGGATCAGCGGTCTTGCAGGCGCCTTTGATGCAGACTTTACCCTCGTCTTTGCAGGAATGGTCGAAGATGATCGGATCTTTGCCGCTGCAGTACGTTTCCACAAGGATGTCATCATTGACACAGTATTCAGACTCTATGGTCTTTAATCCGTAACCGGTTACCACATCCAGACCTCCCTGGTCTTCCGGATCAAGACCAATATCACCCCATTCTTTACAACTCTTCTTACTTTCATCAAAGAAGACACATTTGCCCTGAACACAGGAACCACCCATGCCGTTTTCATCTAATAATTGGTCACAACTAAAATCTTTGTCGCTCAGATAATATTTTTCTTTTGCCGGGATGTCCTTGTCCGAATTTGCAGGGATATCATTCTCTGGCTGGTGCTTGCAGTAAAATTTCCGGACATCGTCGCCATCATTTAAACAGAAATCAATGCCACTCATTTGTTCTCCCAACAATTTTGTCTCCGTCGTGGTTTTTTGGGTAAATAGGTCAATCTCGTCTTCTTTCGGCCCTTCACAGTTTTCCAGGTCTATCTCTGTTTCCACACATTTCCCCTGCTCACAGAAATGTCCCGTCTTGTTCTCGTGCGTCATGTTTTTTAATCGATAACAACTGATAATATTTTTCTCAATGATCGGATATTCCCCATGTGTTGAACAGTAGAAATCCACTAGAGTTTCATCATCGCCCTCTCCACAGAGATCTTTCACCAATTTTTGCTCATTGTCAATACTGGTATAATCAATCTCGCCGACAACAAAAGGGTCAGTATCTAATTCAACCCAGTATGCTGGTGAAGCCCACCATAGAGCCAGGGTCTCTTCGGAAAACCCTTCATAATCAAGGCATTGCAAACATGGTCCTTCTTTGCCATAGGCATCTTCGCAGGTCACGCTAAGTAGCACGCAGGCGCCCTCATCACATTTTCGCGGTGGATTGGCATCCAGGCAATTAAAGTTATCTCGGTGGTAAGGATTGGAAAGCTTCCCGTTGGTCTTTTGATAGATGGGCAGGCTGCAAAACTGCTCCTCCAATTCTAATCCGTTCAGATCCCAGGTTGGACAAAAATCGCCTTTGGTCTTGACATCACCGCTGTATTTGTAGGTGATCAGGCCGGCATTAAAATAATCTTTTCCCAGATCTGATTCATAACAAAAAACATCGCACTTGTCCATCTTCCCGGTCTTTTGATTAAAGATGTAATAGGCATCTCCCGTATTGATGACCCCCAGGACTTGGTTATTGTCTTCTTTACTTTCAGCAATCTGATTACCAACATCGATCTGCACTTCTACGGTCGCTTCCTGGTTTAGGCTTAAGCCAAAAGAACCGATATGAAACAATCCAGGGACGGAGATGACACTGCATTTTCCGGCGGTAAGCTCTTTTAGCTTATTTTCTTTCACTTCATATTCCCGGGTCACGCCATTCGAGCTTACCGTTACGAGAAACTTCTCTGTTACATCTTTATCGCCTTCATTACACAGCTGAAATGCAAAGTTATTGATACACTGCTCACTTTTCAGAAAAATAGTTTTGGCAACAAGGTCGATTACTTTCACGGGCACGGGTGGCGGCACGGGTGGCGGCGGCGGGCAGGCAAGACATTTTCCTTGAGAACAACCGCAGGCACATTCATTTAAAGTCGTAATAGCAGTAAAATAAGGCTCGTCTTTATAGAAGATCTCTCCATCGACTTCAACGGCTTTCTTGCCGATCTTTTCACCGCAGGTGAATTCTACTACTGCATCATCTCCTTTCACATCCGAAGAAACATCTTTACAGAAATCAACATACGGCACACATTCATAATAAGCATCACCAATCTGCTGTCCCGTAAAGTCCGGAGAAGTTCCTTTGATCGAACTTACCGGTGTTCGGAGATAGACTCGGCCTTGGGTAAAGATGTCGCTTCCATCAGTATCACCGCAGATCTGCTCATAGCAGGTGTTCAACGCTTGGGCGATAGTCAGTTTTTTTTCGAGATTCACTTGTTCGTCTATCTCTTCTTTAATTGAAATGTCTCGTTTCTCTGCCGTGAATCTTTTGTTAGATTGGGGGGAGGGTTCTTCCCACCACTGTTTTCCAGCCTGACCGACGAAGCTGAAAAAGCTTTTTTTCCCTTCATCACCTTGCCCTTGCAAGAGGTATTGCACATAAACGCCGGCAACAAAAATAAGAATGATCAAGAATGCGCTGATTCCTACTTGCATCGGCTTATTGGTTTTGAGGTTCATCTTTTGCTCTGGGTGGCAGTTGCCTCTTTTCTGGCTGATTTATCGGGATCCGGCGATTTATCAGGATCGGGGGAGAATCTGTCGGCGTTATTCCCCCCTTCTAAGACCGGTTGATTTTCCTCCAATTTTAGCAGAAACTGCTCGTTCTCAAACATTTCCTGTTCTTTTCCGTGCAGTTCTTTTACCACAGAATCCAAGTCTGCGGTGATTTTATCAAGTTGTTTTACCAGCGGCGTTGCATCAGCGTGTTTGCGCAAAAGAACTCGTAGCTCTGCCCTTCTTTTCTCTAAAAGCTGCGCTCGGCTGCGTATTTTTGTCTCTAATGACTGAACTTCTTTTTTAAAGATAGCTCTTTTTTGCATCAAACAAGTATCATTCCCACATTCAGGAGCAGTCGTTCCCAGCTTGCTGGTGATTTTCTTCTGATTGTCACCATCTGCCAGCTGTCGCATCGCTTTTCCCACAAATGTCGTGAATGATTCCCCTTCCGGCAGATTATCTTTCAGAGAAACATAGGATACATAGAACCCGGCAAGCACCAGGGCAATTAGACCGGCAAAGACCAATACTCCTTTCACCTCTTTGTTCATCGTATCTGGAATGAGAAGAAAGTATAAAAATGTGTTGTTTCCAAAGCCATCTTGTCAATTTATTTTAAAAAAGAAAACGTATTCTCCCCATCTGAGCGAACAGAGGGTGATCACCATGTCTTTTATTGACGATCTGCTGACAAAGGATGCGGAGCTTGACGCGTATAGCCTTGATTATGATCTGATGGTCGTTCCCTTTGGGAAACCGCCGGAGTTTGAACGCCTGAACCAGTTGCAGAACCCGGGTGATCGATGCAATCCGGCAAAAATACTACGATCTATCGGGGCAAGGCCGACGCATCTGGAAGTCCATTATTCCCATGCTGGACTGCCTTTTATCCTGCCGGCAGCAGATCCAGCAACAGGGCTGCCGTCATCTTTGATGACGGTGGAATTGGACCAAAGTGCTGATCTCAAAACAATTCTCTATGATTATATTGAAAATTCCAAAACACGCGGCGATCCGGCAGTCTTAGAGGATCTCTTTATTTTTGAACGCATCCCCGAGACGACGGAAAGTTTTTTCCTGGGTGAAGGGTTCGAGTTTTCCCCTTCTTCGGATACTTTACAGTATGGATATGATCGGGAGATGACCTCTAATTCTATCATTGAAAAAGTGGCAGTGTAATCATTTGACTGATAATAACCACAAATTTCTTTCCTGTATGAATAATCCAATACATTTATTGTGATTTTTCAAAGACTTGGAAAAAGA
>Ga0209541_10002909_pt1 | contig 31989 bp, 39 predicted proteins | sample RifCSPlowO2_01_FD_184027 | JGI IMG/M metagenome (GOLD analysis project Ga0209541, IMG submission 184027) | Groundwater microbial communities from Rifle, Colorado - Rifle CSP2_plank lowO2_0.1 (SPAdes) (version 2) | ecosystem: Environmental > Aquatic > Deep subsurface > Groundwater | place... | reverse complement strand
TGCTGGACAAAGTCGGGGGAAACCCCGATGTACCCACAAGGATGCCAGCACAGGTGCTGCACGGTCCTCGTCAGTTCGTGGTGTGAATTGTTCTCTTAAGTGAGGTAACGAACGCAACCCTCATCCTATGTTATAAGTGTCATGGGAAACTGCCTCCGTTTAGGGGGAGGAAGGTGGGGATGACGCGAGATCAGCGTGGCCCTCTGATACCCTGGGCTACACACGTGCAACAATGGCGCCGACAATGTGTCGCGAAACCGCAAGGTGGAGCCAATCACACCAAACGGCGCCCCAGTTCAGATTGGGGTCTGCAACTCGACCCCATGAAGAAGGAATCGCTAGTAAACGCGGATCAGCTACGCCGCGTTGAATACGTTCTCGAACTTTGTACTCACCGCCCGTCACGTCAAGAGAGCCGGGAGTAGCCGAAATCTGCTTTATGCGGCCTAAGCTAAGCTCGGTGATAGGGACGAAGTCGTAACAAGGCATGGCTAGCGGAAGCTGGTCATGGATCATTTCTTTTTAGGAACTATTTGGACAGAACGCCCAAAATGTGTTCTGACTGATGAGCGCCGATTGATCAGCTGTCATGGTTGACATCTGCCTCGGCAGATGTTCGGAGTAGTCGCTCCTAAGAGTCGAGATTGAAGAGGCGAATTCGCTCTTCAATCATTAACAAGTGTCTGGTCTCGGCCCGGAAACAGGGCGTCATCGCTTGTCTTTTCAATCGGTGGCGCAAACACTTACACCGAGACAAGTGCCGGTGAGAGTCCGGCGCGGTCGATAGGACGCCCTCACGGGCGTAGTCGGAACAACTGGAAGAATACAAGAAGACGCCTTCACGAATATGTGGGGGCGTCTTTTGTATGTTCAGTATTTCACCATTAGAAGAGGGTCTTGTCAAAAGTTCTGAAAAGACATTGTTTAGGGGATGGCGTACGGCTGGCCGGGCGGGATGTGGAGGGAGTAAGTGATGGAGGGGTTGGTGCTGAGGCTCTTCGAAGAGAAGAAGTATGAGCACGGGTTTCCACCGCGCGAGAATGCGTTAGCGGTGAAGTCGGAGTTCGCTACAAGAGGTCTGTCGCATAGCAGCATGGTTGTGCAGCAGCTCGTGGGAGTATACCTGAAGGTAGCGGAGTCTGTACTCGAGGAGTTCACCGAGGCGGTTGTTGACAATCGGGATGCGCTAGGAATCGGCAGCGACGAAGAGCTTCGGGCCCTCGTCAACGATGGCCATCGGACGATGTTCGGGGAGGCAGGGGCAGCTGTTCTCGCCGAGCTCGGGGGCCTCGCGGGTGAGTATCGACAACTTGCGATGGAGACGGTCGACAATCGGCGTGGCCCGGTTTGGGCGCACCTTGAACGCAAGATCGACCTCACAAAGTTACGGCGGATAGCGCCGCTGATCAACGACAAGGAACGTGAGCAGAAGTTCGGAATCCTTCTAAGCCCGACGCAGGCTGGGCGCGACTTCGAGGTATGGGTGAAGGAGGCGCAGGCGGCTGGGAATCCGATCGCTCTTCTGTTCGTGGACTTGGATGAGTTCAAGGCATTGAATGCGAGACTGACGGAAACGAAGGTCGACCAGACGATTCTTCCGGAAGTTCAGAGACTTTTGCTCAGGCTGGTTCAGGGTCGCGGCGAAGCTTATCGGCAAGGCGGCGAAGAGTTTGTGATGATCTTGCGAAATTTGGACATTGACGAGGCTCGCAGGTTTGGCGAGAAGGTACGAGCGGCGTTCGAAGGGGAGCTTCTTGAGGCTGGGGGAACAAGAGAACGCGTGACCGTGTCTATCGGTGTGGCCGTATGGCCCGAACACGGCGCGAGCTATGAGGCGGTACTGGCGGCGGCGAACCGGGCGGAGGCTGAAGCCAAGAAGACGCGGAATAGTGTGAAGGTCGCGGCGGCTCAGTAGCTAGGCCAGGGCATCGCGAGAGGATCCTGGAAGAGAGTGCTGTTGGATTGCCGCGAGGATGAGGGGCTAAGCTAAACAGAATCTGCGCGTAAAGCGGAGGCCACGATGGCGGGGCCAGGCACAGGACCGACCGGTGTCGCAGCTGGAGTGGCAAACGAGAAAGCTCGCCTTGGGGCGGTGATCGTAGCCCAAGTCGTGGTTGCAGTAACGGTTCTCTGTAACTACTTCATTCTGTATGGTCTTGAAGGTAACCGCATCCTACTCGGAATTGTAATAGGGGTCATATTAAGTATCATTGTGGGCCTTCTGTACACGGACCTTCTCTACGACGCGTCCGCCTATGTTGGCTCGGGGATCAGCAAACCACACTGGTCGGTGGACAGCTTGATCCGGATCTTCTCGACAACGGATGTCATAGGTCTTTTCTTGCTGGTGAAGTGGAGCATTGCGTCGGATGTGTACTTCCCGATTTTTCTGACGCTGCTTACGATAGCGATCATTCTGAGAGCGCCTGCTTGGTGGACTCGTGGGCTGATTGTTGCTGTGGGTATCGCGTACGGCGCGGCGTTGTATTTTCCCAGGACACCGTTGGCGAGTAGGGGCCCAGCTAATGGAGAAGGCGCCCACGCGCTGACTCTTCTGCTCTGCCTGGGGGTTATATTCGTCGAGCACGTGATAGTGCGCCGGCATCAAGAAAAAGTAACCGTTCAGGCTTTTCAGACTGTAGCGGGTCGGAGTGCGCGCGGCCGTCGGGCTTGCGGCAGGAGTGACGGGGGTGGCAACTTGTGCAGGGCAGCTACGGCGGCGGCGGTCACGTAGTCAACCACATTGCGCCCTTGTTGCCGGAACGTCGTCGCGACCGTGAGCATCCGTTCGGCAAACCGACTGCCGGCGGCGCTGTGCGTGCCAAAGCTGCCCCGGCGCCAGAGCACGGCGGGCCGCAGCGCGCGCTCCGCCGCGTTGTTGGTCGGCTCGACCCCGGGGACGTCGATGAAGGTCCAGAGCGCTGTCCTGAGTTTGACGAGGTCGCGACACGTCGCCGCGGTCTTGCGGTCCGTGGTCTGGGCCCCGCGCCGCAGCCGGCGCTCGACGCGGCGCCGCAGTGGCCGCATCGCGTGCCAAAAGCGCGGGCGCGCCAGGGTGCCATCCCGCACGCGGTGCCAGCCCGCGAACATCGTCGCCGTGTCCGTGAGCAGGGCGCGCCCCAGGCGCGCCGCCGCCCCGCCCCGTTCGGTGAAGGCTGTCCACTCCCGCCGCAGGTGCGCCCAGCACAGTTGCCGGTGCTCGATCGGCCAGGCCGTGTACGCGCTCCAGCGGTCGGAGACCACGAGGGCCTCGCTGCTGCCCAGCAGGCACCGCGCCGCCGCCGTGCTGCGCCGCGCGTGGATCAGGAACACCGTCGCCCAGGCGCTGCCCATCACCCACAGCCACGCCCGCTGGCGCCCCTGGCGCCACCCCGTCTCGTCGACGTGGATGACTTCTTGCTGCTGCACGTACCCGTGGGCCTCGGCGACCGGCGCGGCCACCGCCGCACTCACCGCCTGCTCGCATGCGCTCACCGAGCCCAGGGCCAGGTCCACACCGAACAGGTCGGCCATCACCCCCACCGTCGTCCGCCGGCTGAGGTGGTACACCCCGGTGCACACGGCCACCGTCGCCGCCAGCCGGGGGCCGAAGGCCCCGCGCGGCACGCCCGCCGGCAGCGTGGCGGCCGTCGCCGTCCCGCATCGGGCACAGGCCAAGGTGTGCAACTGATACTCCGTGACGTGGGGCCGGACGGGCGGTACCTCCGTCACTTGATGCCGCCGGGGCGTGGGGTCCACCCCGCGCAAGGGGGCCGCACACCGCGGGCACCGTGGGGGCTTGACCGGCACGATCAGGTCGACGGCGGCCTCGGGCAGCAGCAGCCGCTGCTGCCCTTCGTGCCCAGGTTGCCCGCCCGGCCGGCGCCCCGACGGCGGGCGCGGGGGGAACCGACGCCCGGCGGGCGCATCCGACGAGGGCGGCCGCGAGGAGTTCTGCGAGCTCTGCCGCAGGCGCTCTTCCAACTCGGCCATCCGGGCCAGCAATTGCTGGATGATGTCCAGCGCCTCCTCCAACGTCCGGGGCCGCAGGTTGGTCGGCAGTGGAGTCACACCACTACCTGTATGCTAGCCGCTCCCGAATCCTACTATATTTTCGACGGTCGAGCCGTGACGGTCACCCGCCGCTACAGTCGGAAACGCCTGAACGGTTACAATAAAAATAGCCCCATCTGAGGTTTAAGGATGAGGCATCAATGGTGTGGCCAGATCTCGTACAATGCGATGGCCAGAAGGAGAAGGACAGCGATCATTGCGATGATGGCAAGACCCATGGTGAATAGGGAAGGGAGGGGAAGGAACTACAGTAATCGTATCATAATTACGGCTCCGTGTGTATAGATGTGGGAACACGGTGATCCGAGAGAGGGGCAGTATGGGGCAGGCTTTTCAGAACTGGTGCTGAGGCAAAGAGGTACGTGCCATGGCTGGACTGCATTGCTGGACATGTTGGAACCCGACCACGGACAACCGCTATACCTGCCATGATTGCGAGAGCCTGGAGGAGCTTCGAGGTATCGGGGACGCGGTCAACGATGCCGCAGTTCGCGTGGGCACAGCGGTCGCTGCTGGTCTCGGCGAGGTGGCTTGGGAGATCGCCCAGCAGAGGGAGGAGATCCGTGCGATTGACCAGACCCTCAAGACACCTGCCCAAACCAAGGCGGATGAGTACAGGGAGATCGGCGAGGAGTCGAGGCGACGAGGGGCTCTGAGCGATGCGGAGTCGTTCTTCGGTCGGGCCCTCGATGCGAGCCCGCTCGACGGTCGTATCTATATTGGATTGGCGTTTACACATATCAAGGAAGGACGGTTTGCAGATGCGGGGCCGGTTCTAGAGCGCGCCAAATTTCATGTGGCGAAGTCAGGATTAGAGAGCTTTCGCCTTAGGCTGTTGGCGCGCTTGGCTGCATGTCGGGGGGACTTTGTTGCCGCACGCAAGATCATCGCAACGGCGCGTCACCGTTCGGATGGCTCCAACGGGGATCTTTCTTATGATGAGGCTCAGTATGCTGCCCAAATGGGCGAGGTACCGCGCGCTGTCGAGTTGCTAAGGCAGGCAATCGGCGATAACCCCGGGTACGCAGAGTGTGCGAGAACTCAGGGATGTTTTCGGCCCATTTCCGGGCAACTAGGGGAAGAGGTATGGGAGAGTATGGTTGGCCCGCACGCTATGGAGTCGCCCTACAACGCTGCGGTTGAAGAGTTTAACGCCGTGATCGTGCCGCTCACGCGGCTACGCCTGAGTCCCACCAAAGAGTGCATGACAGCCGTAGACGAAGCGAAAGAGATGATGGCTAAGGCGCGGGGCCTAGCAGGGAGCCCGCTACGGCGTGGACGCCTCGTAGTGAACGCCGTCGGAGCCATGCGTCGCGCCATCGAACTAGCGAAAGCCGACGTCAGCAACTTTGAAAACACTGCAATGGAAGCGAGGATGCGGGAAGCTAGCGGGAGACATGCGACTGTGCGGAAGGAGGAGAAGAAATGGAGCAGGCACCATTGGGCCGATGGGCCGGGTTACAAGCCGTTCGGCATTGGAATTGTGTTGGCTGCTGCGATGATTATGGGAATGTACGCCCAGGGGGGACCGCGATGGGGTCAGTTCTTGGACGTCGCGTTTGGCTTCGTTGTAGCGCTTTTACTGATCCTCTGGGGCATTGGAAGGCGGCTGTGGTGGCACGGGCTCAGTGAGGATGAAGTGAGGAAATGGTTATCGAAAAGGTAAGCCGGACATAGAGAAGGGGGGCTAAGGGTGGGGGGCGGGAGCGGTAAGTCCGCCTGGGAAGTACTCCTTTGGAAGTCTCAGGGGCTTACTGGTTGCGAGATCTGTCTTACGATGGTCTCGTTGCTGTGAGTAATGAAAAGAGCCGCTCTCGGAAGAACGACTCTAGATGGACCTAGGGCGAGCAAACGTGCTGATGACTAGGGCTGGCGGTCCCTCTTGCGAAATCCTTCTGCAGTCGGCGAAACGAGGCGCTTGCAGATGTCTACCAATGCTCCTTGTTCCTCCTCGTTGCCTGAGTTCGCGAGACGATCGAGTTGGTCTTTCAGGATTGTTCTCACATCGCTTTTTTCCAAAGCTCCGGAGAGGATCAACATCTCCACGGCTTCTGCCGGATTTGTCTTCATCTTGAGATATGCTCGGCCACGACTCTCGAGGACAAGTCTCGCCCGCTGGGTGAAGTATGCCGCTGTTTCTGGTGGAGGGAGTCCGAGTTCGGCGAGCTTCCGGTACTCGTCCTGCGCGATCGCCAGAAACTCCTGGGGCCGGTGTTTACGATCTGATGATTCTGGATTCATAAGGTGAGAAGCTGAATAAGATTGTCCGACCTTTATGGCTTGTGTCTGTATTGTAAGGGTTCGTGAGGAGAATAACAAGGCAGCTATCGTGAAACTAAGTGATCCTAGAACGGGAGAGTCGGCCGCACACAGGAGTGGGGGCGAGGATGCCGCCGGGGTAACGCGGCTTTACGTAGACCTTGTGACACGATAGACTCTACTTTGACGGGTAGACGAACCAGAGAGGACAGGGATGGCGCCAACATCGACCTACGGCTCTATTGGACGAGAGGGTTACAAGAGCTACAAGTCACTATTCGACCTTGCTTACTTTGAGTCGCGAGATGAAATACAGCAGATCCTTACGAGTCTCGGGGTCAATCAAAGTCATCCCCTTACGCTTCCTGAGTATCCTGCCGTAATGCAAGTCTCAAAGGATCTGGGACTTAGTCCGAGGGTCGTGCTTCTTGCGTACCAACGATTGAAGGCCAGTGACCAGAGTGACGTGATTTGCGGTTGGAATGACTCCAGTGGTCTGAAGTGCGGCGGCATGATGGATGAGGAGGTGACGGCGCTCGGCGTGTACTACCAGTGTCGTCTAGATGCGGCTCACCGCACTAAGAAGTAGTCGGATGAGGAGTTGCGCCATGGCGACGGACACTCGCCGGATTCTTCTTACATATCTTTCAGGAGTCGGTGAACGCGGCACTGCACCTGCTGATCTTCCCGGTCTTCTGGGCTGGCCAGCCAGCGAGGTAAACGTTGCGGTACAGGCTGCATTGGTGGATGGCGACATCCTTCGGCTACCGAGGGGAAACGTGTGTCTTGCGCCCAGGTTGAAGGGGCAGGTACCTACCGTGGAGCCTCACGAGGCTGTACCAAACCCATCCGCCGAAGTGTCGTTTGAACAGTACAATGTCTACGGCCAAGCTGGAGCGGTTGGTCATCAAGCTTCCGCCCACGATAACGTGTTCAATCAGGCGTGGGATCTTCGTCAAGTGGCTGGAGAGTTGGCGAAGCTGCGATCGGTACTGAAGAGTGAGGCCGTCACATTGGAGCAGGATGTCGCGGTTGGTGCCATCGCTGAGGCCGAGGTCGCAGCGAAGGAAGGAAACGGTGGGAGGATGTTGGCGGCTGCGAAGAGGGCTGGGGTGTGGGCGCTAGAGCGAGCGCAGGACATCGGCACAAGTGTAGCCGCCGATGTCATCAAGAAAAGTTTAGGTATGTAGGGCAAGTGCCGGAACGGACATATGCACCTAAGGAGCCGTGGGTGTATGTGTCCGTCTCCGGGGAACATGAGGCCACCGCATATGCGCGGCCCGGTGACGGTAGAAGTAAGTCACCGGGGGTGCACAGTGGACAGAGTCGTACGGATCGTGCTCATTGATAACACAGTTCTTTGGTTCAATCGCGACCACGAGTTGCCCGCCGAGAAGATCATAGAGTTTCTCCGGAGTGAAGAGAAGTACTTGAGCTTTAGATTGCCGGAGCGCCGTGAAATTCAAGTCATACCCAGGCATGCGATCGCCTACTTCGTTGTAGAAACGGAAGGCCTAGTGTGCGCCTAGTTCCCATGTCCCGCCTTGGCGCGGGATTTTTGATTTCAGACGCGTGCGGGCGTGGGGAGGGGACGACTTCCAAGAAGGAGCGTGGCAGATGTGGTGCCGGCTTGCGTGAACCATGTACCGTAAACCTGGTGATCTAGGGTGATGGCCGGAGAGGTGCGACGGGGCGCGGTCCTCAGCCGCGTAACCGTAGATTTTCGAGGAAGTTCTTCCCGATCCTGATAGGATGGCCACCATGGACTTCAATGATTTGGCTTGGCGACTGGGCTTAGCAACATCGAATATCGAGATGCAGCGCGCGCTCGAGGCGTTCAGGGCGCCCTCGGAAAGCAGGCTGTCACTCGATCAGAGTCGGGCGTACATGGAGTTCGCGGCGCTGACGAGCAGCGCTCAGGTCGCCGCCGAGATGAAGAGTCTCACCGATGTCGCTACGTTCGATCGATTGGCACTGGTTTCGGTCGATGCGGCGAGGTTCCAGGCTCAGGAGATGATGGATTGGCGGGCGACGATAGAGGCCGCGAAGTCGGGTATGGGGCTGGAGCAGAAGCTCGCAGCACTTCGCCCCGACCGTTCTCTTGAGGAGCTCTTCGCCGCCGCACGGCAACCGCTCGAACTCGACTACCTTGTGCGAGAAGTAGCTGTGATGAAGCAGCATGTCGAGAGCGTGATAGGCCGCGACCGGTTCGAGGTCGAGCGTGTGCTTGAGTCGCTTCGGCAAGGGTTCAGGCCAATCGGCGTCTTCGAGCTTCCGGACATCCTCGAATCTGACGAGCGACGGCAAGACGAGGAAGACCGTGCCGATATCCTCTTGCCGGAGGATGCCCACGATCGGCTCGTCCGTGTCGAATTTCTCCCGGTCCGCGTGATTCAGGAGATCAGGCGGCGTCCCGAGATGATGAGGAAGCTCACGCCACGCGAGTTTGAGGAAATGACGGCCGAGCTCCTGAACGGCCTAGGGTTCGAGGACATCATACTCACACCACCGTCGCGGGACGGCGGGCGCGACGTCATCGCGGTTCGTCGCATTCACGGGATTCCGCTTCTCTTCGCCTTCGAGTGCAAGCAGTACACAAAGAGGCGGGTCCAGCTTGAGTCTCTGCGCGGCCTGCTAGGAACCATTGTTTACGGACCGAGCACGGCGAATATCGGGGTGCTGGTCACTACGTCCACGTTCACGAGCGGGGCTCGCCAGTTCATCCTGAGCGAGGCGCGGATCGACGGGAAGGACTTCGACGATTTGGTCGGGTGGCTTGGGGAGTACGGGCGGCGCTAAGTAGCTCTGAGCACCGCGAAGGGATAGCGAGCCAGCGCCTAGAGGTGCGTCGCCGGTACTCCAAGTCGCCCTGAGATCACCAGTGCCCGGACGGTGCACCTACCCTGGTGTCAATCTTAGAAACCTGGTGATCTTCGGATGTCGGGCACGCGCCCATGGGATGAGTGTGCGCCCCGGAGATAAGGACGCGGGATGCAAGGCCTGTGGATTGGCGTCTATTGACGGCGCCAGGCGATTAGCTATTGTGAAGATGTATGGCGACGAAACGCATAGTTACAATTGAAGATCTAGCCGGTATGGTGCAAAGGGGTTTTAAGGAAACGGCAAAGAAGGAGGACGTAGAGAAGCGATTTGATGCCGTTGACATGCGGTTCGATGGTGTTGAGGACCGGCTGGAGCGGATCGGAAAGCTCATGCTTGTAGACCACAAGAGGAGGATCGAACGGCTCGAGGAACAGGTGAAGGACCTGCGCGATCTCCTGGCGATCAAGTAGGTTCAGTTGGGAGTGAGGCATGGAAGCCTGACGGGACGTCAGGCTGGTTTTGTTTTGAACGCTGCGGTCTTTGAGCAGGCCCTCTCCACGGAATCTCACAGAGTAGTCGTCCAGGAATCGCGTGCTGCACTTCAATCCTCATCTCGCGTATGATAGCCGCGGCTTTGGCGGATCCAAGTAGCTCGTCTCCTAAGGAGGGGAAGATGCCCGTCGATGTTGGTAAGACTTTGAGACAGGCGTTGTCGAAGCTCACCACTGAGAGGCAACGGTTAGACCGGCAGATTGGCGCGATCGAGATGGCTCTGGAGGCGTCGGACGGTCGGTCGCGAGCACGGCCACGTGGCTCAGCTCGGGCGAACCGTAAAGCAACCGTCCACAAAGCCAGGAGGCGGCGCATGAGCGCTGCTGGCAAGAAGGCTGTGAGCCAGCGGATGAAGGCGTACTGGGCGAAGCGGCGGGTTCAGAGTGGGAAGAATAGGAGAACGACGGGCAAGAAGCAGAAGGAAGCAGCAGCCGGCAAGAGGAATGCGGCGGCAAGCGCGAAGCAGTAGCCGCGTGTCACAACGCGGAGAACATGATCGGGTCTAAATGCGAAGGAGTGTTGCGGAAACAGAGGTTGTCCTGGTAGGCGTCACATGGACGCGGTTCACGCGTAGAAGCGTGAATATGAGGCCGTCATGACCCCGTGGGACCAAGTACAGACCGTCGCAATTCCTGACGGGCAGCCGCTAGTCACGGTGAATGTCTATTCTCTGAGTCCACACGGCGGTCCAACACCGAGCGGGCTCAGCTACATTCAATGGGTGAGATGTCCGTCAATTCTTCGATCGATCAGTGAGAGCCAGGAACGTGACGTAGAGGCGGAGTATTTCAACGACCTCCCAGGGTATGTGTGGGCGTTCAGCGAGCTCTTGCCTCAGCATCTCTCGCCCGAGGCGATCACGGTTGCACCTTCTCGGAGGCTGCTGGCGGCGCCCTATATGGAGGTGGCGGCTCAGCGGTTTCCCGGCGCTAGAGATTTATCCATTTATGTTCACAAGATCGGTGAGACGAGCGCCGCTGAGTCGCAAAGCTTCGATGAAGTACTCGAGAGTATACGCTACACGGGGCCGCGCCAAGATGGCTTGCAGTCGCTTCTGATCGTTGACGACATGCTCGCGTCGGGCCGGACAGCTGCCGCGATGGTGAGTCGGCTACGCGCTCTCGGCATGCCATCGGGGGCAGCCATAGCAGTCGCCGTTGCGTTGAGAGTCATTCGCTAACGAGCTATGTGGCTTTGTTCGGGGCTGTAGATATAAGCGTTCCTGAAATACGGTGTTCTCGAAAGAGCGCTGCCGTGGTGCCCAGAGTCAACCTGAACGGATGCTAGAGGGCTTATGCGAATACGGAAAGATCGCTGGGGTCATGGGAAGGCACAAACCCCAGAAGATGTTCCACGTCGAGTTGTATCCTCCAGAGATACCCCACAGAAATTGGCTCAGGAGCTCAGAGAACTGAGTAAAGAGATAGATAAGGTTTTGGATAGGAATGCGGAAGAGTTCGAGGGCAAGTACATTCACGCTGATAGTGATATAGGCGTGCGCGTGGACGATCGTACGTATTTCACAGAACTAATTCGTGAGGGGCGACATCCGCTGATCACGCTCCGTCTCGATTGCACACATATTTATCTCAACGAACTGACGGCGCTGCTCGGGGGGTTTGGTCAGGCAGTGATGCACATCCACGCCGAGATAGTCGGCGGTGATCGGTTTCGAGAGCTTGGGGCGGCGCGACCAGAATTCTTAGTACTCAAGAGCCGCAGTGGGAGTGTGTTTGAGATTGTACTTATCATCCTGTTCTTGTCTTCTCAATTGGGTCCTGGAGCTGTCGAAGCGGTGAGCAGTGATCTTGTGGGTGCATACATCAAAGATCTGATCGATAAGTTTCGCGGCGTCGTTGGTCTATCAGCGGTGGAACGGCCCACGAATCCAGTCACCGAGTATGTGTCGAAGATCGAGAGCGCAGCAAACTATCGGCGGGTCGAGATAAGACATGAAGAGTGGGACTCCAAAAACGGGCGCCACGTAGTGAGCCATGTGGAAATAAATGGCGCCGCGGCGGCTCGCAAGAAGCTGCTTCTGGGAGACCTGCGCACGAAACTCCTTCATTCGGAGGAGTGCCGTGATGTTCAGAACATAGACGTGGAGGATAAGGTTGAGCTTAATGGGGCGGAAGCCGGTCTGGCGAAAGGTCTAAAACGTCACCGAGTATGTTTACCGGCCACTAAGGGGGGCAGGAAACCCAAAAGAAAGAAAGGGACCGTTAGGAAACGGTCCCCAAAGAAGGGTGGGAAGCGATGAAAGAACGGAGATCGTCCTTAAACGATGTCGGTGGGTCAAGGACAACCGCCTCGAGAGTAAAGCTCAGGTGATCTAGCGAGGAGCCGGCCGACTCGGCTTCTACATAGGTAATAAGAATGGCAGCTTTGATAAGCGATTCAAGGTCTCTAAGGCTTCGGTCTGCCTCAACGAGGCCAGTCAATCCCTTCACGCCTTCGAATCGGATGGTGCAGCGCTCCATAGAGATGCTCGTGGGTGTGATGTTCTTCCTTCTTTTTACCATATCGTCAAGTATTTGTAAAGAGCCACCTCTATTCGAGGGCATGACGGCAGGTTTGAGCAGCGGATACCGCATGTAAACGGATGGCTGGGAGTACGGTGAGCTCAGAACTTGGTGAGCAGGTCCGGGCCGTTGAGTGTCTTGCGCGCAGCTGGGTAGCTCAGGAGAATCCCTTATGGGGGGTGGAGTCAGGTTGGCTCGCAAGGAAGATAAGGGCCAGATGCTAGATGTGATTAGCAGCTACCCCTTCAAGTGGGACAAGAAAATAGCGAAGAGTTATTATGACGACTACTTTGCGGGTTCTATGTCTCTGAAGGAGGACAGGGTCTTCGTGTACTCGGCCGGCGACCAGATCAAGGGCGTGGTCGGTTACTCCATCGATCGATATGAGACGGGCAACTACTGGGTCGGGTGGTTGTATGTGGACAAGAAGGATTCAGCACACGGCATCGGAGGGCGGCTACTATCATATATCGAGAAGCGGCTCCGAAAGAAGAATGTGAGGTGGCTGTACGTCTCCACGAGCTCGACCAAGAACTACAAACCAGGATTGAAGTTCTACAGGGACCATGGGTTTTTGTTCGAGGCGCGGCTTGAGTCTTACTATGAGGACGGGGAAGACCAAATAATACTCTGCAAGCGGCTTGCAAGCACACACGGCTAGCGTGATGACGGCGCGCACTCGAAACGGAAAGCCATCACGGTGACGGCGTGCGTGCAACCGAGAGACGGGTGCAGTTAAGCGTAACGTAATTCACCGGTGGTTAGCCGGTTGCGGTAGGGACGCCGGTTACCCGGTGGTCCCCGCGCAGGTCCGAGCTGATGGCGGGCTCTATGCTTCCTAGATCACACCGTTCTGACGCGAGAGAAGAACTCTTTCGGTTCAAAGGGTCGCGACCCAGCCGTTGTGGAGGCAAACCATCTCATAGGCGAGGCCGAAGGTGCATGAGGGATATGGCAGGGCTATGGGGACGAGGGCGTGGAAAGCAGGGCTAGTGTTCGCGAGGACGTATATTCACGGACGGTTCACGCGGGTGACTAAGTACGCGTGCGTGGAATAGCCTGGGATGTTGGACGGTGTCGTCAAGATCGCCTTGCTGCTGCATCTCTATTGTAGAATAACAAACGCAGTAGGCGCTTTCGGAAGGAGTTAGTCGTGCCAGGGATGTCTCAGCCCAACAGCCTGCGACTGTTTATTAGCCATTCCTGGGAGGACAAACCAGCAGCTCGCCTTCTTGAAGCGGATCTCACGAACGCCGGTGTCGAGGTATGGATCGATCACAGCGGAACTAAGGCCGGAGACAACCTTCCGAAGCGGATCAGCGAGGCGCTGGGTTGGGCGAACTGCCTTCTGCTTCTTTGGTCTGCCAGCGCGTCGACTTCTCGATGGGTCGAACTCGAATGGACAAATGCCGTGGCGCTCGGGAGGACGGTCATTCCTTGTGTCTTGGACCATACGCCGTTGCCACCAATACTGTCCAATATCTTGTATCTTAGTTTCATAGACTTTGGAGCCGGACGTATGCGCTTGCTTCACGAGGTCGAACTCATCAGTACCCATCGACAAGTCACAGGCTCCAGAGAATCGGCCGTGGCAGTTACTGACACTGTTCGGCAAGCTATCGAAGGAGCACCACTTGCGCGGATCCAAAAACCGCCGGGCGTAGTCCTTCGATGGAAGGCGCGAGAAGGTTTGTCTCCTGCTGAGGTCAATGGCTTTCTACGAGGGCAAAACGTCTTTGATGCACATCGGCGTCCGAATGGCGCCGGAATTCGCCACGGATACGAGATGTTCGAGGCAAGAAATGGATCGCTTGTTCGGGACAGAACAACTGGTTTGACGTGGCAGCGACAGGGGTCAACAAAGGCGTTAAAGTGGCCGGAAGCTGAGGCATACGTCGCCGAGTGCAACGATGAAGGATTTGGGGGACTCGATGGATGGCGCCTGCCGACTATCGAGGAAGCAGCGACACTTCTCGAGCCCTCTGGGACGTTTCGTTTTGTGTCATCCGTCTTCGACTTTCAGCAGTCGTGGATCTGGACCGCAGACAAGAGTACGGCGCATGGGAGCGTGTGGTATGTAAGCTTCATCGAAGGTTGCTGCGGATCAATCGGGATGTTCGCGAAGTGTTTTGCGCGCGCGGTCAGGAGTGGGTTAGCTCTATGATTGGTGTGAAGTCGGCAGATCTCCCGCCTCAGAGTCGGGATCAAGTAACCAAGGATGGAGTGAGATGGAGGGCAGAACACGGAGGTACATGCAGATCTCAGCCGGCATGCTGGCGAGTCTTAGTCGGTAGGTCGTATGAACTAGATAGGTATTGAAGGAGCATCAATTCTGCCTACCGATCGGCGGTACGTACTCGGACCATCGTCGCACGGGCGTGACTAGACCAGAGGTCCAATTGACGACAGGGGGATCGAGCGGTACGATCGCGCCACTCACGCGGCCTGTAGCCCCCTAACCGTCCCCTCTCAGGGAGGCGCAGATGTCGGTGGCCGGAGTGTCTGGACAGTCTTTCAGCGGGTGTTTCGGTCGAGGAGCTGGGCAGGACAAGCATTCAGCCCAGAGCGAAATGCTCGTGTCGAAGGTCGCGGCCTGTGTGGTCCTAGTAGTTCTCCTTCTGCTACTAGTAGGCAGAGTTCACGCCCAGCCAATATTCACGCTCTTCGGGTATGACGTAGCAACGGATCAGCTCATCACCATTGATTTGAACACCGCGCAGCCGACCGTGGTCGGGCCTGTGGGTCTTGGATTTCCGCTTGTCGCGCTAGCCTACGATTCAGTCCGAGACACGCTCTTTGGTGTCGTCCACGACCCTTCGCTTGCTAGCCAAGGCCGCCTTGTCACGGTCGACCGCTCTACAGGCCAAGGGACTGCGGTCGCCGCAATGGATTTCCCCTTGGCCCCCGGGAGCGGAGTCAGTGATCTAGCCATCGGCCCTGGGAACGCACTCTACGGGCTAGTAGCGACCCAGGGGAGCAGGAGTTATCTCATGACCGTCGATCGGGCGACGGGAGTGGGAACTCGGGTGGACGGATCCACGAGTGGCTTTGGCGAGCTCCCGCAGAGTACCGGCTTGGCGTATCAAGGGATCATGAGGCGGATGATCGCAAGTCGGCTGTTCGCGGGATCATCGTTCTACGACATCGATCCTACGACGGGACAACGGGGTCCGTTCTTCACCGGGTTTTTGACGGGGTGGAGGAGCCTTACCACGATTCCCGGAACCGACGACTTGCTCGCCGTGAGGGGTGAGCAGTTCGGCGCCGGGGACCTCCTGGAGCGGGTTGAATTCTTCGGAGGTGTGATCTCAGCCCGCAGCTCAATCGGGCGGATTGGGGCGTACGGAACGATCACAGCGATTGAGGTGGTCAGAGCGCTTACGTCGCCGCCGCCAGGGTCGACAGCTGTGTCGCCGTACGTGATCGAGCATTTTGAGATCGGCTACAAGCCGAACAAGGTGTTCGACGCGTCTACGCTGGTCATTGGTTACGGAGGGCAAGTCGTCCCAGTTTACATTGCGCGTCTCGGTGAGGCCTTGGAGGAAGCCTTCCTAGCGTTTCAGGCTCTCGGCTTCGAGATGCCGGATGAGCGAGTGAGCGTCACGGTGAAGAACAAGAAGGGTTACGGGGCCGAGCTATTTGGGAGCATTACCATCGACGACGATATGGACCGGGAGGGTTGCGCTCGCGTCGGTCCCTGCGACGGTGAGACAGTGTATAGCTTCCTCGCGGCAATCGCAGCCCACGAGCTGTTCCACGTTGTGCAAAGTAACTACTTCTCGCTCTTCGGTGCTAAACTCGGCAAGAAGTTCTTCCGGGAGGGGTCAGCCGTGTTCATGGAGACGGTCGTGATCCCTCACTCTACTCACTACCTGATAGAGGCCGGGGAGTTTCTAAATAATCCCAAGAAAGATCTCTTAAAGCGTGCGCACGATGGCTATGTGTTCTGGAGGTATCTGGCCCATCGCTTCGGCACCGATATCGTGCGCGTGGTTTGGGAGCTGTTGCGCGACCGGTGTCCGCTGGAGGTCTGTTCCAGTGAGGGGATCCTGGGAGACCTTCTACAGAGTGTGGCAGGGATGACGCTTCGCGAGGTCCTCACCGACTTCATTGCTGCAAACTATCTTAGAGATCGGCCAGGGGTACCCGAGATCTACCGCTACGATCCCGGAGGGAATGTGACGCCAACAGGGCAAAAGGCGGATCTCAAGTGCCCGTGTCCGATGCGAGTTCGAATCAACGGCAATGTATCGGCGCGGGGCGCTCGCTATCACGAAATCCAGATTAGTGAAGGGAGCGGCGTCAGGAGTGTTCAGATCGACTTTGACGGCAAGAAGAAGGGCTTGTTGGCTGATGATGACTTTCTGCCCGTCCAGGTAGCATCTCTGAAGGCAGGGGAGTTTGTTGGCCTTGAGCAGATGCCCCTCGATGCAAGCAATAACGGTAGCCTGACGCTGGCGGTTCTGGACGGGCAGCGAATCGCCATTATCGTTGGAGGTGACGATGATGGAGGTAGCTACAAGCTAACGGTGGAGGCCAGATGAGTGGCGTTAGTAATTGATGCTTTCGAGCACGACAAGTACCAGTATCACCACGACAAGGAGCAAGGGGAGAGACACCCAGAAATCAGCACTGCCGAACTGGTACCAGGCCCGTGCCGGAGTCTGATGGAACCGAAGAAGCCGACGTGTCAACGGCGGCGCAAGCACAATCAGCAGGCAGATTGTCAGGACTTGGCCTATGAAGGGAATTGGATCCATATTAGAGGAGGGTGTGCCACCGGCAAAAGATGGGTGCGGCAGTGAGCTATAGTTAGAACGCGAAAGAGGGCGATTGTAGAACCGACTATGAGGATGATGAATAGGCGTGGCACGAAGAGTGTTGCTTACCGTCCCTTTCATAGTATACAGACCTACGCGTTGAGGAAAGGGCGGTGTGTGGATAAGCGAGTGTCCGGGACATGAGGCGCGTCGGCAGGTGAGGCTGGGTACGTGCCACGTAAGTCGAGGGCGATCACGGATCCGTCCCAGGGCGCCCGTCGGATGTGATGTCCTCGCCGAGGAGCTCGTGCCAAAAGAGGGTGAAGAGAGTCCAGTGTTCGTTGGGGTCGGTGATTTTCGTTTGCCGCGGGTCCTCGCTTGGGGGGAGCGGGCGGTGAAACAATTCGGTGGTGCAGGTGATGGCCTCCGTCTGTCCAGAATCCTCGCGGTCTGAACATGGTGCCGATTGGAAGCTGATGATGCCGAGCTTGTTTGTCGGCGCTCCGTAGTCGTACCAACGGATAACGGAATTGAGCCGGTTGTCCCAGACGAAGGGGTGGCGGCCTGGCGGGTCTGACCTCGCCAGATCCAGGGCCGCAGCGCGTTCCTGGGCGCGGCTTCGCTGTTCAATTGTGATGCAAAAGGTGAGCATAGGCGTGTTGTTAAGGACGGGTTGTGAGCGACAAGGGGGCAGGAGTTGCCCGAAGGCGCCAACCCGGCGGGGTTTTTTTCCTGGTGGGGCTGGATAGGATGAAGAGACACATGCCGCGCGAACTACCAAACGATGAGGAGGTGACCTTCTTCGCTGAGTCCGAGTTTCGGCGCCGGAGTCAGCACTTTGGAATCAAACGCCGGGATCGCCGGCACCACATGTATCTTGTCGGCAAGACCGGCATGGGTAAGTCGACCCTTCTGCGGACGCTGATCCGATCGGATCTTGGGTCCGGCAACGGCCTGGCGCTGATCGATCCGCACGGCGACCTCGCGTCCGAGGTCCTGGGGCTTATCCCGGAGAGCCGGCAAAAGGAAGTCATCGCCTTCGATCCGGCCGCAGCTGGCGGGATCGGGATGATCACCTACGACCCGCTTGATGTGAGGGATCCCGGTCGGCGCCATCTAGCGGCGGCCGGTTTGGTCGGGGCGTTCCGGAAGATCTGGGCCGACTCCTGGGGGCCGCGAATGGAGTACATCTTCTACAACACCTTGCGGGCGCTCCTCGACTTCCCAGGCGCAGGCCTCCCTGACGTGCCACGCCTTCTGACCGACGCGGCCTACCGGGGCGTAGTGCTTCGATATGTGCAGGACCCGCGGGTCCTGGATTTCTGGCTGAAGGAGTTTGCCGCCTACCCGCCGCACTTCAGGGCCGAAGCCATCGCGCCGATCCAGAACAAGATCGGCCAATTCCTCGCAAGCCCTGCGGTCCGGCAGGTTCTTCAGCCGAACAAACGCAAACTCGAGCTCCGTCGGGTGATGGATGAGGGCCGGATTCTCGTCGCCAACCTGAGCAAAGGGAAGCTGGGGGAGGCGACGAGCGCCCTCTTGGGGGCCCTGTTGGTCGCCGGTTTGGAAGTCGCGGCTCTCGGCCGAGCCGATCTTCCCGAGCCCGAGCGCCGAGATTTCTACCTATATATAGACGAGTTTCAGACGTTCGCGACGCAGAGCTTCGCCGGGATTCTCCAGGAAGCAAGGAAATACCACCTGAACCTGATCGTCGCCCATCAGTATCTGGGCCAGCTTGAGGACCAGGTGCGCGAGGCCGTATTCGGCAACATCGGGACCATCATCGCCTTTCGCGTCGGCGCCGAGGATGCCCAGTGCCTGGCCAGGGAGTTCTTCCCGGTCTTCGACGAGGAGGACTTCGTGAATCTCCCGCCGCATCATATCTATCTTCGCCTGATGATTGACGGTGTCATGTCGAGGCCGTTTAGCGCGCGGACGTACATCGAGGACGTCCATGCCTCGAATGAACGGGCGGCGTAGCTCCCAGAGAAACCCCTCCCTGCCCGGGCCCTGGCTGTTAAAGAACAGGAAGCCCTGACGTCTAGGGCATTGACGTGGAGGCGCTTTTCTTGGCGCGGTCCACGGGATCTCTCGGTCCTCCGATTTGAGGGTGGCCTTCCCCTCGGGAGGGCCGTTTTCGTTTCGTAGCTACAGTATCGTGCGTACGTGGGAAACAGGGAGAGGTGTGTCTGGGAGCTAACTTCTGTCATGCGACCGGCGGCGAAGGTGTTGAGGGCTTGGTGTGCCCGAGACAGGCGAGCCCGACGGCGATCGCGTCGAACATGCTCGTCCAATAGCGTTTCCGCCACCAGGACTTCTTCGCCTCCTTCTCGTAGAAACGGTGGAGCCATGGGAAATGGTCGGTTGCGATGACACGGGCGACGGCGAGCCTTGTGGGGCGACCGTCTCGACAGACGAAACGGCGGACGGTGGTCGGCGGGTAGCGTCGCACCGTGAGCATTTTATGGGCGGCAAGGCGGACGATCGCTGCGGTGACTCGCCGGAGGCCCCCGCTTCGCCGGCTCTGGGCAAAGTACGGTTCCTCGATGGCGATGATCGTTGGACGGTAGAGTGTAATCCATCGGCGGACAACATCCCCGGCCTTGCGGACGGTATCCTCACTCTTCATGCCGGGCTCGCGGACGTTCTCAACATCCGCCCGGATGAGCTCCTTGCCCACGAGGAATGCGACGCCCATGGAGCGGGTGCCCGGGTCGATCGCAAGGATCCTCGAGAGCGCCGTGACTGGGGCGGTCTGGCCTGTCGCTGGTTTTGTGCGTGGTGGTGTCGACACAAGGGTAGGTGACTCCCCCGAAGAGGCCGTGCAGCTCGCATTCGCTCGGTCCGGGATGAGCGGGGAGACGCAAGACGGCTACCGGGGTCTTCACCTGGCTATGCTTATTACGTTGTCTCATTGGACTGGAGCGTGGCGGGCAAACGGGTGGCGGACCGGCGGGGTGCGCGTGTCGATCGTCACCTGAAGCTCTGCCGCGCGTTCTGCGAACAAGGTCTCGACCGGAACCTTGAGGATGTAGGAAAGCATCAGCGCGTTGTCCAGGGTCGGGAGTTTCTCTCCGTTCTCCCAGCGTGATACTTGTGCGCTGTTCTTGATGCCGAGGAGTGTCGCGCTGCGAGAGCTGACGCTCAGTACGGTGCCGCCAGAGACGATTCGTGACGAGCCGGTGTGAGCTTGCGGTGGGGCGCCGACCGGGTTTGTGATGGTGTCGTTGCATGTGATGCGTTAAGGTTCTTTCTTTCAGTGTAATGATCATGACCCGGTGGACATAGGTGGGAAAAGTTGCCGGGGGAGGCAAATGGTCACCGGGAGAGTGGCGCGTCACACGCGAAGGACTTTAGCAGGACTTCAGGACTTTCCAAGGGGAGCGGGAAGGCACGGGCAGTCGGTGTCTCGCGCTACGGGCGAGGAAGGAAGCACAGGCCATTCGCGCGCTGCATGAATGAGCGCGCGGGCGTCAAGGTCCTGAAGTCCTGACGATGTCCTGAAGGGACTCTTCCGATTCGACGGCGTCCGGCTCCGGCTGGAGACCGTATTTTTCGTAGAGCTGCTGGAGGCGTGGCGCCTCTGAGGCGGGGATGAGGTAGCTGCCGCTCCGGCGGACGGTTTTGAGGCCAAGACGGCGACGGATGATGCCCCCGACCCATTTCGGGGTGATCTTTCGGTCGGTCTCCTCCGCGTGCGCCTCGATGAAGCGGCTCGTGATATCCCGGAGGCTGAGGTCCTCTCCCTCCATGCCTTCGTGCACCTCTCTGATGGCCTCGGCGATCTGCGCCTCAACCTCGAGCCCGCGGTCGGCAACGAGCTGGCGCTGGTACTCGCGGAGGACGCCTTTCAAATTCCCTCGCGTCTGTTCATCTTGGATGATGCTGAGAAGCGGCACGAAGACCTGGTTCAGCCGCGGCTCGATGGCCCGGTCTACGAGGGCCGGGTCCGCGATAGAGCGGCCGTGATTGGCGAAGCGGAACATCAAGAGCTGGTTTCGTAGGGCCTGGGCCTCGATCTTGAAGGCGGGTGGAAGGTTGATCGGGACGTCGAAGCGGAGCTTCCGGTTGCCCAGCTCTTCGGTGAGGCAGCGGGATTCGAGGGCCCGGTCCTGGAAGGCACCCCGTGTGGCCACGAGCTTGGGGCCGTAGACATGGTAGGCGCGCGGACTGAACTCGCCGCGCCGGCCGATGACCTCGCTCCGGAGGACAGGGAACCCTCGGGCGTTCCCGTTGTTGAGGATCTTCACCACCTCGGCCTTCTCGTCCGAGAAGCGAAAGTCGCCCTCGTCGATGACGAGAGTGCCGCGGAAGATATCAAGGATGCGAAAAAGGGGTGAGACCGTGGAGGCGCCGCTCGCAAACGTGGGCTTGTAGCAAAGCGACCCGACCGTGAGGAGGAAGCGGGTTTTTCCTGAGCCCGTATCGCCCTTGACTCTGAGATAGGGTAGCTCATTGAAGCTGTCGTAGAGCCAGGTGAAGAGGATGTAATGAGCGGCGAGTTGCTCGAAGAGGGGCGAGAGGTCCACGTAGCGATGGATGAAGGCCTGGACGTCGGCAACGAGGGCTTGAGTCGACTCGTAGGGCTCGGCCGCGGACGGAAGGAGCACGATCTCGTTCTTGATGAGGCTGTTGTCCGGCGAGTAGGGCCGGAGGACCTTGTTTTCGCTGAGAGTGAGTTGCGTCTCGTACGAGACGAACCCATCCCGGCAGACCGCGAATTGCGCGCGGCCCTCAGCGGGATCGTAGACCATCTCCGCAAGAGATCCCCCGGGGAGCATGGCAAAAGAGACCGGGGTGGCCCGGTGCTCTTTGACCTTCTTGACGATGTGCTGGAAGGGCGTGTTCATGTTACGGGCACCAACATGTTGAGCAGTCGTACCGCCTCCCGGAATGAGAGGTGCTCGACCTTCATCAGGAAGGTGATCACGTCGCCGTGGGTCTGGCAGCCGAAGCAGTAGAAGGACTGGGTGTCGCGGAAGACGGCGAGCGACGGGTCATGATCCTCGTGGAAGCAACAGCGCGCCATGAGGGCTTGGCCGGAAGGTCTGAGGGTCACGTATTGGGCCATGACCTCCTCGATCCTGATTGCCTGCTTGAGCCGTCCGACATCAGAAGGAGTGCTGCAGGCGGTCGGCCGAGAATGTGGCCTACTGTCCGGTCGGGGAGTTACAGGTAGGGGTTGTGCGTCCTGGAGGAGAGCTCGAAAATCGGTCGCGGTCCTATGGAGGCGCACGAAGAAGTCAGAGACGTCTCCCCCAGGTCCTGTCTCCGGCGGGAGATTGACGATCCGGGCCGTCGGGATGAGACGCCCCACGCGTTCGGCGCCGGCACGACCGGCGTCGTCGTTGTCGAAGCAGACATAGACCGCGGGGATTGCACGAAGTTGATGAGCCCATTCCTCTCTGAAGACCCCGGCTCCGCCGGTCCCGGTGACGGCGGGGAAACCCTGGGCCTCCAGGACGAGGCGGTCGTACTCGCCCTCGCAGACGACGAGGAGGGTTGGTTTGCCCCTGATGGCGTCCCACCCGTAGAGCTCGGCCCGGACTCCTGGCGGGTAGTAGACCATCTTTGGTGAGTCAGTCATATCATCCGGCGACTTCCCGAGCTTGAAGAGAGCTAGCTGATCATCGCGATCGTAGACCGGAATCGTGATCCGCGCCCCATTCCATCCGATCTGGGCACGGTCGATAACGGGGTCAGGGATCCCGCGGTTGTTGAGGTAGGCGCGAATAGGCCGGGGGAGGGCGGCGTGGTACTGCTCGGCGGGTTGCGAATCGAGGTTCATAGGTCGTCAATGTCGATCTCTCCAGCGGCGCGGTAGCCGGCGGTGATGTCCTCCAGCCGCTCGAAGGCCAGCCCCATGCGGTGGGCGCTTACCGAGAGGGTGTCGACGAGATAGGCGTCGGCGGCGTCGAGGAGCATCCGGGAGATTGGGAAGGTGAGAAGGGTCTCGGTGTCGGAGTGCTCCACGTCGATGATCTCAAAGCCCAGCGCCATGAGGGCCGCGGCGAGGCCACGGTCGGCCGTCTTGTAGAGAAATGGCTTTGTGGGTTGTGTGGTGATGTCGCTCATAGTGAGTACCTTCATCAGTAGACGGCATTGGGACGATCCGATAGGGGGGTAATCTATGCCAGAGAGGAATATCCTCCGGACTAGCGTGGCCGCGGCCAATGTTCTACCGCTGGAGGCATGAGGCACAGCATGTGGAAACAAAACGGAGGGAACGGGCAGCGTGCCCGGGCCGAAGAAGAGACCGGCAATGAAAGCCGACAAGAGTCCCAGAGCCCATCGCCGCGAGTGTCTGAGGTATTACCACGATTCCTGGAACACCTCCGGCTTGAGGAGGGCTGCGTGCCGATCACCTTGGTTCGTTATAGGAGCTACCTCGAGCACTTGATCGCCGTTGTAGGGGACTGTTCGGTAGCGAACCTCGATGGTGACCGGGTGGCGCTGTTCAAGCGGCGGCTTCTTGGGGCTGGCTTGTCCCCGGCCACAATCGGCGGAAGGCTTTCATGCCTTCGAAAATTCCTCAGATACGTGCGCGACATCGAGCGCCTGGAGACGCTTGAGCCAGAAAGAATCCGGCGGCCGAAGATCCCCGTCCGGGAGGTCGAGTATCTTTCGAAGGGAGAGGTAGAGAGGTTCCTTCAAGCGATTCCGACGGAGGCCGTCACGAGCCTTCGGGATCGAGCCCTCGCCGAGGTATTGTGCTCAACTGGTATGCGGATCTCCGAGGTTCTATCGCTCAATCGGAGTGGCATCGATTGGGAGGCGCGAGAGGCGCGGGTGATTGGGAAGGGTAATAAGGAACGCCGGGTGTACTTCAGTGATTCGGCCGTGCGGTGGCTGACACGTTACCTCGACCGCCGCTGGGATGATCATCCTGCGGTCTTCGTGACCGACGGAGGAGAGCCGCGCCGCATGAATCCGCAAGGAACGTGGAAGCGGCTTAGGCGCTACGGCCGATTGGCCGGCCTCAGCAAGAATGTTTACCCGCACATGCTTCGGCACACCATGGCTACCACTCTGCTTGAGAACGGGTGCCCCATCGGGCACATCCGGGTGCTCCTTGGGCACGCGCACCTTCAAACGACCTGCCGGTACTACTTGGGACGATTGTCGGACCGGGAAGCCAAGTCGGCCCATCGGAGGTACTTGTCTTACGAACCGGAGCGAGGCGATGAAACAGATGCGGCATTGCAACGGAAAGAAAACAACGAAGTGAACGAGTTGACAAAAGACCACGGAGGACTAGAGTTGAAGTAGATTGTACTTTGAGTTGTTACGAACGCCGGTTCACATCGTTCGTTGAAGAACGTTTTCTCTCCCGTCGTGTCAACAGGAGATACACCATTTCTTTTTAGGAACATGTCGCTGTACAAAGCGATTGACCTCCGATTGATCAGCTGTCATGGCTGACATCAGCTTTCAAGCAGATGTTTGGATAAGTCATTTCTAAGAGTCGAAGATTGATAGGGCGAATTCGCCTATTAATCTTTAAAACAAGTGTCTGGTCTCGGCCCGCAAGGGGTTCTGTCGGTTGTTTACAAGCGGCGGGGCAAACACTCACACCGAGACAAGTGCCGTTGAGATACGGCGCGGTCGCAAGGACGCCATCCTGCCACAAGCTGGATGGTTCGTCGGGGCAACTTGAACGATAGAAACTCCTTAATACGAAAAGCAACCCGCACGGGTTGTTTTTTGTGTTTTTATAGGATGTCTTGACAAAATAATTTTTTAGAGTTAAATATAGCATATCAATCGCAGAGCGGAGAGGAGGAAACTATGCCCATGCGATGTCTAATCTGGCGCCGGGAAGGGCTCATTACCGCCCAAGAGCTTTGCGAGGTTCAGGAATTTGGAAGGATACTCCACCATTTCCAGGTCATATCCGCGCTTGTTTTGGAACTTCTGCCCGGTGCCGATATTGTGGCGCTTAAAACCTATTGTTGGAAGCGCGATCTGGGAATAGAGGGTGATAATGAGTACGAAAAAACGCAGAACGGAAAGGAGGCAAGGCCCATGGCCTGTACTCACAAGTGTCCGGAATGCAACGAAACCTGGCAGGATGATTGCATTCTTAAGGCGGTCACCAAGACCTGCCCAAAGTGCAGGAAGGGACCCAAGCCCTCCGGCAGGTAGGAGGCGCACGCAACCGAGTTCGGTTGCTTTTTTATTGTGAAGACGCGGAAAGCGACGGGTGGTTTTCTTTTTGCCACACGGCCTCGTTGACATGGTGCTCATTGCATGATTGTATAGGAAGACCGTTGTTCATTTACATCATACAGGAATGGGCGCACAAAAACCTGTCCGGGTCGTATTCTTTGATTTTGGAAAGACGCTCATTGATTATAATCTTGATTATTTCTTCAACTGGCTTGAAATGACATTCTCCGTTCCCCGCCATCGCTTTTGGGGTCTTTTTACTGGTGACCTGCTGCAACGCTATGAACGGGGTTTGGGGACGGACGAGTTCATACGGGAGTTTCGGACGAATGTAGCGGAAGTGCTTCGCATGCTCGGAGAAAAAGATGGAACGACTACCGCCATTCCGCAGTTCACTGATGCAGAGTTCCTGCATGCATGGAATTCCGTTTTTGCCATCCAGTGGAATTATCAGGAGCGTTTTGGGACAATGCGGAAACTTCGCAGAAAGGGGTACAAGGTATATGTTCTTTCCAATACGAACGAAGCGCATGTACGTTATTTTCGCGGTACTGATGAAAGGCGCACATATGCTCGGTCGCCGTTTCTCGAGGCGTTTAACTCCTGCGACCGGTTCATCGCCTCGTGCGATCCCGATGTGCGGGAACGAAAGACCATGTACGATGGAACGAATCGAGAGGAGTGCGAAAGGATCTTCTGGCGGGCGCTCGCCATAGCGGGCGCCGAGCCGTCAGAGGCGGTATTCGTGGATGATATCGCAAATTTCACTGAGACATTCAAGCGAATGGGCGGACGCGCAATTCTCTGTACGGGCAACTGGACAAAAGTTGAGCATGAGCTTTATCAATTTGGCGCGCGATGGAAGTAAGGAAGGGAGAGCGCACAATGGCGTGGGTCGCAACGAAGGTATCGCTCCTCATCTCATATAAGGGCACGATCTGTTACAGCGCGCGTGAGATTGAGTTGCGCGTCGCAGACGGCAGAGAAAACGCTGTTGATGCTCTCAAAGAGTTCGTCTTTGCGCGTGTTCAGGATGCGATCGGAAGCGACGTGCTGCACGCTGGCGATCACGTGAGTATTACGGTGGACGCCGACATCTAGGGAGGGCGCGCTGTGAAGCCATGGCATAACGGGAAACGATAAAAACTCCGCATAGCGCGGAGCTTTTTTATTCTAAACAATGACGGTCCGACCGTTCAGCGGTTGTTCAGAATAAAAAAACGGCATAAAAGCCGTTTTATACTCCTATTAAATTTTGAATCCGTGTTTTGCCAGAAGCTGTCGCGCGATGACGTATTCCTGAATCGCACTTGTTCCCTCGTAGATCTTAAGCACTCGTGCATCTTCCACGATCGCGCCGATGCGGGATTCGGCCATGAACCCCATGCCGCCATGAAGTTCCGCCGCTGTTGACGCGATCTCTTCAACGACTTCAGAGGCAAAGAGTTTTGCCATGGACGCTTCCATCATAAACTCGGCAGACCGCATCGGACCCAACTCATCGGTAAGCCATGCTGCGCGGTATCCGAGAAGACGTGCCGCGTCCAGCTTCATCGCCATACGTGCGAGCTGTCCCTGCACGCGCTGGAATTCTGCCAGCGCCTTGCCGAATTGTTTTCGTTCCTTCACATAGGCGAGCGCTTCATCCAGGGCCGCCTGTGCCAGTCCCACTCCTTGGGCGGCGATCATTGATCGTGATCCGGTAAGGGTTGCCATAGCGATGGGCCAGCCCATGCCGAGCGCTCCGAGGATGTTTTTCTCCGGAACAATGCAGTTCTGGAAGACCAAGGTGCTAGTAGGAGAACAGTGGAGCCCCATCTTGTCAAAATCCTTTTCAACGATAAGCGTGCCCTGCGTGCGCGCATCTTTGGCATTGACTAGGACCCATGTGAGGCCGTTATATTTGTGCTCGTCCGTTCGCACAAGCACCATGAGAAGATCTGCGATGCTTCCGTTCGTGATGAGCTGTTTCGTACCGCTTATCTTGAATCCAGTATGTTCGTGGCATAACACCGCCCTCGTTTTGATGGAGGAGACGTCGGAACCGCTATCGGGCTCGGTCTGGCAGTAGGCCGCAAGGATATGGCCGGATGCGATCTTTGGGAGCCAGAAATTCCTCTGCTCGTCGGTGCCGAAATTTTGCACCGGTTTTCCAACAAGCGACTGCGAGGCACCAATAGAAAGCCCCACGCCTCCGTCGGCCCGGCACATCTCCTCCGTTACAAGGAAGAAATCAAGCATACCGAGTCCGGCGCCGCCGTATTTTTCATCAAGAAGAGCGCCGGCAAATCCGCTTTCCACAAGTTTGCGGTAAATATCCCAGGGGAATTCTTTCTTCCGAAGCCGCCGCCAGTGGGGAAGTATCTCGTTTTTTGCGAAAGTTCGCGCCTGCTCTTTAAGGGCCGCCTGCTCGTCGGTGAGGCGAAAGTTCATTGGGTGTATTGGTAAGGAGCGCCTTTCTACTTATAGCAGATGCAGGGTTTTTCAACAGTTGACAACATATATGCGAACTTGTATGCTTTTCATGAGCATAGTTCGTGCGCGGTGAGGATATGGCGGACGAGTACCCGATGCATCAGTATATGGTAGAGTTGCGGTCTAAAAAGCGAGAGCCGGGTGCTCCGTACCACAAGCACCGCTGTACCGGTGATAATATTCCATCGTACTTGTATCGGTACGAATATGATATTTTCATGGCGGGTGATGGGCATGAAGCTCGCGAGATCGCTCGCACTAAGGCAGATGAGCGTGGCATGATCGTTTTTTCCCTTGTGGACATGGTTGCTGTTCATCCGGAATGGACGTGTCAAGGTCCGCAACGAAAGTAGGACAGGTGTGCCGTTTGCAAAAGCGGCATTTTTCTATTACAATCATTGCTGTGTTGAAGGTTCATGGGGCATGTTGGGATGTCTCCCCGCCGGTAGGTGTAGCCCAGTGGGCGAAAGCAAATGAGCGTTCGCGGGTATTACGAATGCGTGTCTCGCCGTGGGTTGGATGAGGACAGAGTACTATACCATGGGATGACAGCGTAACTGTTGCGGGGGATTCTTTCAAAAAATGACTTTTGGTGAGTGTAATCGGGCGTATAGCTCAGTGGTAGAGCGCGTCACTGATAATGACGAGGTCCTTGGTTCGATCCCAAGTACGCCCACCAAAGGATTTTGGTTGGCACCGTGGGGGTGTGCATACATTCTCCTTGCCCCTTTATTCTGCAGGAAGTATACTGGTAGGTAATCGCTCTAAGGTAATTAATAAACTAACTAAAAAAGATATGTCAAAAATGACAAAGTCAGCGATCTTAAATGAGCTTGCCGAGAAGACGGGGCTCAAGAGGAAGGAAGTTCAGTCAGTCATTGACGGATTGGTGGAGCTTGCCTACAAGCAGGTAAAGACAAATGGCGTGTTCCCGATCCACGGCATCGGAAAGCTCGTAAAGGTGAATCGCAAGGCGCGCATGGGGAGAAATCCTGCGACTGGGGCTGAGATCAAGATCCCCGCAAAGACAGTCGTGAAATTCCGCGTAGCGAAAGCCGCGAAGGAAGCCGTTCTCTAACGGATCAGCAGGAATGTTCAAAAAATGCCCGCAAGGGCATTTTTTTATGGTAACACCCGCGATGCGGGTTCTATAATCTCGGCAAGAGCGCTTCCAGATGCGCGATGAACTTTTCGCTGTTCCAATTCGCATAGCCGGCGTGCCGCATGACAATGATGCCGTCAGGCGCGATAAGGAATGTTGTTGGAATGCCGGGCATAGCAAGTTCCTCGGGTGGCTCTCCATCAAGCATGTATACCGGCATGGAGTATTCGTTCTCTTTGAGAAACGCTATGATCGCCTCGGAGCGTTCATCGCGGGCGACGCAGATCATGGCAAAGTTTTCACGGCTTTTCATGGCATCATGCAATTTTTGGATGGAGGGCATTTCGGCGACACAGGGGGCGCACCACGTCGCCCAAAAGTTGATGAACAGGAATTTTCCTGAGAACGATTCGGGAGGAACGGGCGTTCCATCAAGCGTCTGTAGCGCCAAAGGCGTTGAGAGGCGCGCTCGCATGATGGACGGTTCGGGCAGCCCCTCATGGCCCTCCATTTTTTGTATGACGGGGCGCATCCACATTACATAGATGAAGTACAATGCGCCCGTAATGCCAACGATGGTCGTCACAAGTCCCGTCAGGAAGCCAAAAAAGAAAGTGCCCATCATTATATATAGTGAGCAAAAGATCCGTAGTATGTATAACATATTCCGGATTTTAGACAAATAACACTCAACTAAAAAAGCGGGCTTATGCCCGCGTTCTATATTATGGAATAAGGATGTTCATGCCCTTTTGTACACCCCCCTTGAGGAATTCACCGAGGTCATCAACGATGCAGACGAGAATACCTTTTTCGCTTTTCGGGTTGTTGATAGGACCGCCCTTAATGACCCGCTTGTAGACGTGGTCTCTTTGCCAGACGATGATGAACTCATATTCATAGCCGATCTTCAGCGAGTCGCGGCGGTTAAGGCAGATGCGGTCAATGACTCCGTGCATGTCGCGCTCAATGTATTTTTCGCCATAGTGATGCCGCATATATTCCTTGTATGCGTCAATTTGCGACGCCTGCAACTGCGGAGGAGCAACGCCGACGCCGATGGCTGTCAGTGCGTCGTTGCCGTAGAGCTGGCTCACATTTTGGCGTTGGATCCTGCCCGCCTTGTCCTCATAGAGCGTGAAGCCCTTTTCCCGGACCTCCGCGAAGGTATCTCCGCGGATGCCCCGCTGTTCGTCCGTCTCCTTGATGCTTAGAAAATCGGCGAGCATTCTGGCAAGGTCAACGCCGAGGCACTTGCTTATGGCGGTCTCCTGTTCCTGAATGCGGTCCTGGGGTTCCGCGCGGAAATGCGTTGCGGGATTCAGTTCCGAAAAAAAGCTTCCGCTCTTATTTTCAACACGTGAGTTTGACAGGGGATTGAGGCGCGCGAAAAACCCTTTGCCCTTCGTCTCCATCCTCTTGAGTTCCTTTTGAGCGCTCTCAAGATCCTCGCACGATTTCAAGAATGTTGCAGTGGTCTGGAAATCATTTGACCTTTTCTGGGTGATAGCCGCGCACCCCACAAGCGGTATGCAGATGCCCAGGATGAGCACAAACCGTATTGGCTGGAACATGATAGTATATGGCAAAGTTCTTGCTATATTCGTACCTTGTATTGTTAAAAATGTCAAGTTTATGCTAGGATGCGGGTATGGTAGAAGACCCACAAATTATTTTTACCAACAAGGATTTTATCATCGTCAATAAGCCGGCAGGTTTATCGGTGCACGGCGGCGGCTCTATAAAAAAGGAAGAGCGAACTTTAGCCGATTTTTTGGTGGAAAAACTTCCTGAACTTGCGATGGTGGGGGACGAGCCCGCAATACGCCCCGGGCTTGTGCATCGGCTTGATAAGGATACGTCAGGTGTTATGGTCGTTGCGAGGAATCAGATAGCGTTTGAGGGGCTAAAGGACCTTTTCAAACAGCGCAAGGTGCAGAAGACATACGCCGCGCTTACATGCGGAGTATTTCGCCAAGAGCACGGGGTCGTTGATCTTCCCATCGGACGCCTAAAAACAAATCCAACAAAGCGCGGCGCCCTATTAAATCCAAAAACGAAATTACGAAATGTCCGCGATGCGCGCACCGAATACTCCGTTGTTCGCGGAAATGATAGGTATACCTTGCTTGATGTATTTCCTAGGACTGGCCGCATGCACCAGATCCGCGTGCATCTTGGCGCCATCGGGCGGCCGGTTGCTTGCGATAAAAAATATGGCGGGAAAAGCGTCTGCTGTCCTCCGGGGCTTGGGCGCATATTTTTGCACGCGCGCGAGCTGGAGTTTTCTTATCCCGAGGGGAAGCACTGGCGGTTTTCGGCGGAGTTGCCCGATGATCTCGCGCACGCCCTCTCTCTTGCGTTATCCACCGAAGAGTAGTATCATCCTAGGGTTATTCGTACATGAAGTTCTGGGTATTCGGCGGGTGTTTTCTGAAGCACCTCTGCGCCCAATGATGCAAACCATTATGAACCTGCTTGATGTTTTTAACAAAAGCCAGCTGAAAAAAAATCCAATTGATGTGCGACCGGGAGATACGGTCAAGCTGTACCAACGGCTCAAGGAGGGCGACAAAACCCGGCTCCAACCGTTTGAGGGGCTTATTGTCGCGCGAAAGCATGGCAAGGGTTCGGCGGCGACCATCACCATTCGGAAGGTTTCCGGCGGCATTGGTATTGAGAAGATCATTCCCATTCATTCTCCCACGATAGAAAAAGTAGAGATTCTTCGTCGGGCGAAAGTGCGCCGCGCGAAATTGTATTACATCAGGGAGAAGGCCGCCAAAGAGGTAAGGCGGAAAATGAAATCCTTGTTCGTGGCGAAGGGCGAGCAGGTGCAAAGCGATGACTCTTTGGATGAAGTGTCTGAAAAATAAATGTCCTCCGGGAGCGGGCGGGATGAGAAATACAATGCGTGGGTGGGCGAAGAAGCAATGGTATTGCTTCAAGCGGCGGCAAAAGCCGCCTCGGGCCGCCACCCGCAACAGTTTTTTGATTGAAGCCCGCTGTAAGCGGGATGAGAAATACAATGCGTGGGTGGCGGAATTGGTATACGCGCTAGCTTGAGGGGCTAGTTCCTGCAAAGGATTGGAGGTTCGAGTCCTCTCCCACGCAACAGCAGAAATATTTTTTACAAAAACTGCCCCAAAAAAGGCAGTTTTTGTAAAAAATATTTCTGCTGTTGCTGTAATTATACACTTCGCGCGAACATTTTTTGAGAGGAACTGACCGCCTCCGCTTCGCTCCGGCGGAACGCTCGGGCGCGGCGGAATTC
>Ga0209541_10002907_pt1 | contig 31993 bp, 38 predicted proteins | sample RifCSPlowO2_01_FD_184027 | JGI IMG/M metagenome (GOLD analysis project Ga0209541, IMG submission 184027) | Groundwater microbial communities from Rifle, Colorado - Rifle CSP2_plank lowO2_0.1 (SPAdes) (version 2) | ecosystem: Environmental > Aquatic > Deep subsurface > Groundwater | place... | reverse complement strand
ATAAGGAACACTTGCGGATCCCGCACCAAGGTTTGTACCGCCCAAAACCGGCACGCGCGTACCAAAAGAGTCATTACAAGTTACGGGATCAACGGCGCTATAACGGAACCAACCCGTCGTAGCCGACCCATTTGGATTCGCCTGTCCATTTAAGGTCGCTGAAACACTATCAATACTTGACGCTGAGTTAGTCGTAACATTTGGAAGCGGTGTCGGCGGAGTTGATGTTATAAATGAAAGAACACTGCCAAAACCACTGCCAGCCGAATTCGAAGCAATCGCGCAAAAATAATATATCGTATCAGGTAAAAGACCTGAGAGACTCCGTAAAAAAATAACGGGATCTGTTCCGAAACCAAGATTTGTTCCCTCACTTGAGGGCACCCGGGTGCCGAAAGAGTCACTACACGCGCCAGGATCTACTGTGCTGTAGCGAAACCATCCCGTCGCGCTCCCACCATTCGGATCCCCTTGGGCATTTAAGACCGCGCCCGTTGAAGTGATGCCACTCGCGGAAGTTGTCGTAACAGACGGCGGTACTAAAGGCGGCGGAGGCGGTGTCTCGGGAGGAGTTTCTGGCGTGTAAGAAACGGGAACAGTCTCAAAAATTTCATTGTTCTCCTCTAAACCACCGTCTGCCGAGGCCTCTTGAGCAACGTACTTCTCAGACTCAAGTCGAACCACAAGCGAATAACTGCCGACAGTCGCTCCTCCGTTATAGGTATAGAAATATGCTTCGTTGTTTTTGGGATCAACAGGCAAACGCGAAAGAGTCTCTCCTCCTTGAGTTTGAGCTACCAAAGAAAGGTTAACCGGTATCCAGCCATTACCATCAGTGTTACTAATCGTCTCCACTGACGCAAGGCATCGATAGTTCCAGGGCGCCTCAACAACAGGCAACGCATACTCGTTACAGTACTGATCGCCGTCCGTATCCGGCAAAGAAACATAAATGACATTTTGTTGGACGTTGCTCAAGAGTGCAGAGTTTGAGATACGCGCAAGATAAATAACATCGTGAAGCTTCTGGAGTTCACTAATGCGTGTTGAATCTCGAGTTTCCGCGAGAATGCTCGCTGGATCAAGGAAAACAACAACAATAGTAAAAAGGAACGCCAAAATACCAACTCCTAAGAGAAGTTCAAGCATCGTAAAACCGCGTGTACGCAAATTATTTCCCATCGTCAATTACTAAAATGAATCTTCACCATTCATTAAATTAAGTATAGCGCTGTTTGAGAGATAAAATGTTCATACTGTGGATAGTGGTATTCTCTCGAGAATTTTTTGTTTATCCAATTGTTCAAGGCGCGTCCTTGAAACTAATCGTCGCATAACAGAGATTGTCGTATCGTACGTTTTTCGATCAACCGGATATGGCGTTGCGTCTTTCCCGCCATGCGCAAAGCTATATCGTGCCGGATCTTCGTATGACGGTTTCGCGCCATACACAACTTCCCCAACAAGCGCGAGCGCCCGCATTGTCTTCGGTCCTACTCCCGGTATTGCAAGAAGCTGTTCGTAATTCTCAGGTTTTTCGTAGCAAACCCGTGAAAAAACTTTTTCTAAATAGCGGCTTTTTGAAAAATCTTCCTGTACAACTGGATGTGTTGTGAATTCTCTGTTCTCCAACTCAAGAAGCGTAAGTTGCCCCGCGGAACCGTGTCGAAACGAAACCATTGTATGAAGGGTCGAGGAGTGCTTTCTGAGAAGCTGAATATCTTTCATAAGCGTTGCGTAACCCGACCGAACAAGCTCGGTGCTCAACTCCCGCGTTGCACTGCTTTTTTGCGCAGAAAGGTTAAGCGTGTGACCTGATAATAATTGAGACGCGATTCCTGAATGCGGCTCACAAACCAAATCTTTTGCGCTCTCTGAAAACCAATGGTATCGCCGCGCCGTCACGCTTTTCGTATTCATTCCCTGTTGTACAACCGCCCACGCGCCGTTTTTCGAAAAGAAAAATGAGTGATGATAGATTGCGTACCCGTCTTGTACTAAAGCGCTGTCAACCTTCGCGCTCATTTTCGAATTGTAAACAAGAGCTTGTGTTTCTTCTGGAGCAATATCCGCCTTCTCGCCCCACGCCATAATTTCTTCGGGAGTCTTTAAAGACGTCTTCCCCTTCCCGCCGCAAATAAAAATCCCGAATTCTTTTTCTCGTCCCCGAATCCCCTCTTTTAAAGCCGCAGTAAGAATTGTTGTAAGCCCCGACGCGTTCCAGTCAAACGCTAAAACAGTTCCCAAAGACTGAAACCACACTGGATCCGCGATTCGTTTGATATACTGATCCGCCCCATACTCCTCGACAATAACTCGCGTCATCTCCCGTCCAAGGGTAACCATTCGGTCAAACAACCATTTCGGACACTTCCCGTAATCTAAAGTAAATGTTGCGACACCTCGATGCATTGCCTCTATTCTAACACTCCACGAAAAAACACAAATCCCACCTGAAAAGGTGGGAATAGTGACTGCACGACATGATCTTATATAACTCAAGGATGAGCGCCAAAACCTACCCGTGGAACAAGACGTTCACGAATATGATCAAGCGAGTCGATAAACTTCTGAAACCGGAACGATCCGGGAATCTCAACTTCAATGAAGTCAGAAGAACGATCACTCCGGAACTCATCCGGTTTCCTCTCGTCTTTTATACTTCTAAAAAAGAAGGTGACAGTACTCCCCGGCATAACACCCGCATCAAAAACAAACACTCCACTGCTATTCTTAAGCTTCAGAAATTCGACATCAAGATAAAAACGGTTGCCAAAGAAGTTAGATCTCGTTACCCTAAGAGTCTCTTCTGAGGTCTCCTGAAGCTCAAAGAATGGTAGCGCGACCTCTAGACGATCCTGATCTGTAGAAATCCCCCAAACCATAAAATGCTGAAGTATCACCGGTTTAAACGTCACGGACGCTTCATACTCATCCATTCGCGCTGTCGCCTTATCCTTGTGTTGAATGTAAAGATTACCGTTGAAAAGAGGCTTTTCGATAGTCATATTATTAAAGAAGTTACTAAATAAAGCTCCCTAAGAGAGCCCCTATTTATGCCACAAAAAAGTCGGGAGATCAAGATTGATGACTACCCGTGCCGCACCACAATCACGTCCCCATCCTTAACCTCGTAGTCTTTTCCCTCGAGCCGCATCTTCCCTTTCTGCTTCGCCTGGCTCCACCCGCCGGAAGAAACCAGATCGTCGTAACTCACAATCTCCGCCCGAATAAACTTGTGTTCAAAATCAGTATGAATCACACCCACCGCCTGCGGCGCCTTCGCGCCCCGTTCAACAGTCCACGCCCGCGTCTCGTCTTCCCCTGTTGTAAAAAAACTGATAAGACCCAAGACCTCATATGCTTTTGTGATAAGCGGCGTTAGATCATACGCCTCAGCTAAGTCCATAACAAGATAGTCAGACTTAAGCGCCTTGATTCGATACAAAACCGCTTCAGGAATTTCACCCGTCCCGTTCAAAAGGAAAATCTGCGGCTTCCCTGTAAGTAATTGAAGTTCCTTAATAATTGGTTCGCGTTGAATTTCTTGTGGCATAAGCGTAAGTAAATTCCCCGCCGCAAGAAACTTTTGCGCGCTCTGCAAAACTTCAAAATCCTTAACTTTTTGCTTATCTCCGGTTTTTGCCTCTCCCTCCGCTTTCGCAACCCGTTTATTAAGCGTTTCGAGATCTTTCATTAAAAGTTCCGTATTGATCGTCTCGAGATCGCGAAGCGGATCAACTGAATGTTCAACATGAATGATATTCTCATCACTAAAACATCGTACGATGTGAACAATCGCCTGCGCCTCGCGGATATGCGATAAAAACTGATTACCTAAACCTTCGCCACCGTGCGCGCCCTTCACAAGCCCCGCGATATCGTAAAATTCAACAACCGCTGGAATCGTCTTTTTTGACTTACTTATTTCGGTAAGTTGCGAAAGACGTTTATCCGGCACCGGCACAATACCAACATTCGGGTCAATAGTAGCGAATGGATAATTTGCAACCAAAACCTCTTGTTTCGTCAGTAAGTTAAAAAGCGTCGATTTTCCGACGTTCGGAAGTCCCACAATGCCGATAGACAGTTTCATCTGAATAAGAGAACATTTACAATGTAACACGCCTCGCAAAAAATCTTCAATCTCTCTATACTTAAGAAAGTTAGGTCGATGTTTTAAAATTTTAATCTCGACGATATATGATCGAGTCATATGAAAGGAGGTGATCTTCACATCTCACCGTAGAGTTCCTCTACAGGTGCCTTGAAAAGGTCGCCTAAAATTTTGACACCAACCCCCCGCGCATGTGGGGGTTTTTCTTTTCCTCCCTCGTTCCTCCAAGGTTTGTTTTGAGAATAATTACTTGAAGAACGTCTCGGAATCGTAATAACCTTTACTCTTTTTCCCCTACCCCTCCCAAGGTTTATCTTGAAAGTTAAAAGGATGATTGTTTTTAAGGAGCGTCTCGCAGTCCCGACAGGCTTGGTTCCGCCCCAGGCGGACTGTCGGGACGAGAGCCGAAGAAACCTCGACCGCTGGAGTCGAGGTATTCTGTCTCCGAGAAACAATCATCCGGTACTAAGAATCTCTCAAAACAAACCGATACTCCTTCTTGCTCCAGTACGGCCCCGCGTAATGAACCCCGATCCGCGCCGTCTGCTTGATCTGTGATTTCTTGATCCGCACTCCCCGATCCTCTATCCACAAATCTCCTCGCCCTACAGCACTCGTTCCATTAAACTTTTTATCAATCCTCAAGAATTTCGTAAGCCGTCCCGGACCAATAACTTCTGACGTTCCCCGAACCAAAACCGCCGCCGGATAATTTTTTGGTCCAGTTACAACATTAAGCATCCAATACATGCCATAGGTAAAATAGACATACCATCTCCCCGCCTCACCGAACATAATTTTATTTCGCTCTGTTCTCCCGCGTGACGCGTGCGATGCCTTATCAAACGGTCCGTTATACGCCTCAACCTCAGTAATCATTAAAGCGGTAACTTTTCCTCGATATCGTCGAACTAAAAATGTACCGAGTAACTTCTCGGCAACAAACTCCGCCTCTCTTTCAAAAAACGATTTTCTTAATTTTCTCCGCATTAACTCCTTCTCGTAAAATATGAATTCGACCATTTCGAAATCCAAGAAGCGTTGATGATTTTCCTCGAAGTTGTCCCCCATCCATATAAAAATCAACGCCATATCCAAAATGCCGTTGCGTTTCTCTCATTGTTTTCGCGGGTTCTACTCCTTCATAATTCGCGCTCGGCGCGATAAGCGGACCTGTTACAAGAAGCAAACTCCGCAACCACGTCGGTTTCGGCAAACGAAAAGCAATCTCGTGCGTCCCCCGATGCAAATAACGAAATCGGGAAGAAGCCTTAAAAAGAACGCTGACCGGTCCCGGCCAAATCTTATCTAAAAACTTTTTCTGCTGAGGTGTAAGCCGAACCCCAAACTTCTTAAGCTCGGAGATTGAACCGATAAGAACAATACACGCCTTCGTAGGAGTTCGTTTCTTTAAACGGTAAATACGAAATACCGCGGGCTTTGAAAACGCGCTCCCCACAATCCCATAGAGCGTGTCTGTCGGCAACACGCCAACACTACCGTCTTTAAGAATCTTTGAAACATAATCAATCATGAGAAGAATTTCGAAGTTCGCGAAGAATTTCTTCCGGAAGCGGTTCGCCCGGCTTCGTAACTCCCGGATATCGCCACGCGCTAATCACCCTGCGCGTAGTACTCATATCCCGAACCATAGTCCAAATTTCATATGGATGTTTTGGCGAACCAGCTGACTGCATCATTGCAACTGTTCGTTCAGCAACGCCTTCTTCGATCCGTTTCGGCGTGTGAAGAACCCGGCGAACACGTTGCTCCGAAAGTCCGTAAAACCGCATCTTTGCACGAACATGACGTGTCCATTCAAGCTTTTTCTCTCTCAACATGGCTCGTAGTATCAACGATAACTGTAATACGCCTTATTCTCAACGCGCATATCAAGATACGATATTTTCCGCCATTCTCCCGAAGCAATAAGAGAATCAATAACTGGCAACGCAAACGAGGGATTAGTATCAAGGCTGAAATACAAAAATGGTCCTGCTGTAACATTTCCGGTAACTTCACGAAGCCCGAGATTATCTAACACAAGATTAGTAACAACAAAGTCGAAACGCTCGAAAAGATCAAAAATAAAAAACAAATTAGGAACAGTATCTTCGTCAAGAACATAGTCGCCAAGTCCTAAGGCCCGAGAAGAATAATCGTAAACAACCCGAACAAGGCCTCCTCGAGGAATTGGCGCCTCTTCAAAAATAAGTCCCACCCCATCAATCCAAAAACACCGCGGCGTTTCGGCTCCATCCTCTACGCGAGAAATATGGCACCAAATAAGTTTTCGTTCGCGCTCACGAATAGTAAAAGTAACAGCTCGTTTGAGAAAGTCGCGATGAACCTCAACTGAGGCAATCGATGAAAACTCGACAGAAAGGTCGTTGACGCTACGCTCATTCCAAAGAAGAATATTGTCATCGCCTAAGACTGAACTAAGAAAAGTGTCAGGCGTAACTGAGACCTGAAGCTTCTCAAGAAGTGCCTCACGAGAAAATAAAAGAGGATCGGAAAAAGTAAATGTTTGAACCCTAAGAAACGAAGAAAGAAAAATAAGATAAGTTCCTCCAGTGAGAACAAGTACTCCTATAAGAAAAAAAGACCAGACGCGTACGCGTTTGCGTCCTGATTGCTTCGCGTGAAGATCCGCTAAGCTATACGGCTTTAGACTTCCCGATTTTTTCCTTCTGAACATAATCCCGCAATAGCTGAGGAACTACGACTTCCCCTTCTTTCGTCTGATAGTTCTCTAAAATAGCGATAAGCGGGCGAGGCGAAGGAAGTGCTGTCGCGTTCAACATATAAACATGCCGAAACTCTCCCTGCGCGTCCTTGTACCGAACATTAAGTCGTTGCGACTGCCAGTCAAGAAAATTAGACGCCGATCCTGTCTCTCCCCATCCATCCCTGCTCGGCATCCAGGCTTCAATATCAAATTGTTTGTATTTGCCGGCCGACATATCACCCGTACAAATCTGAATCACACGATACGGCAATCCAAGGTCCGTATGGAGCTCTTTCGCAAGATCAAGCATCTCCGTATGGAGTTTCTCAGCAACCGCGACATCCGCTTGCGTGATACCGACAAGTTCAACTTTCATAAATTCATGAACACGATACAAACCCTTGGTGTCTTTACCATAGCTTCCTATCTCGCTCCGATAGCACTGCGAAAACCCACATAATTTAAGCGGCAATTGCTTTTCATCAAGAACCTCATTCGCGTAATACGCGAGAAGTGACGGCTCCGCGGTTCCCACAAGAAAACGATCCTCCTTCTGGAGCGTTCCATCAGCAAGCTTGTCCTCATTCGCGATTTTATAAATTTCGTCTGTCTCTGGATTATATTTTCTACCCGAAAAATAGCCGCTCCCAAAAAGCACGAACTCTTTGACAAGCGTTGGAGGAATAATAGGCGTAAATCCATGGCTGATAGCCTTCTTAAGAGCATGTGTAAGAAGTCCCATCTGGAGCATAACCGCCTCGTTTTTTAAATAATAGCCGCGATACCCCGCCGCCTTAGCGCCTCGTTCAAAATCAATAAGATCAAGTGATTCGGCGAGTTCAATATGGCTTCGTGGTTTAAAATCAAATTTCGTTGGCTCTCCGGATCGGTAAACTTCGACATTCTCGCTATCATCCTTGCCGCGCGGAGTATCCGCCGAAGGAATAGTAGGAACCTTGATCATCAGGTTCTCGTATTCTTCCCCTACGCTATGAAGCTCAACCTCAAATTGCGCGATCCGTTCCTTAATTTTTTTTCCTTCTTCAATAAAAGTCTCGCGTTTCTTGCCTGTTGCCTTCTCTGTTCTATCAGCGCTTTTCTTCCGTTCGCTCCGTACATCATCAATCTGCTTCACAAGCGCGCGCCGTTTATCATCAAACGCAAGAAGTTGATCTAAGTTAAGCTTGATCCGTTTTTCAACGATCGCCTGCTTAATTTCCTTTTGGTGTTCACGAATATATTTAATATCAAGCATTAGAAAGCAAAATTTTACTCTATATCCCCCTCGTCTCGAGACCGCATTGTCGGAAAGATAATCGTATCCTTGATCGCCTTACTCTTCGTCATAAGTTGGACGAGACGATCAATCCCAAGTCCAAGCCCCGCGGCCGGCGGCATTCCATACTCTAACGCCTCAACGAAATCGCCGTCAAAGCGTGACGCTTCTTCATTCCCCGCCCGGTGTTGCCGTTCCTGTTCCTCCATCCGTTCTCGTTGATCAACCGGATCGTTAAGTTCCGAAAACGCGTTCACGATTTCTGTCCCCTCGACAACCACCTGAAAACGTTCCGTCAGTTCGGGGTCTCCCTCAACCGATTTTGAAAGCGGCGAAATTGCCTTGGGGTAGTGAGTTACAAACGTCGGTTCCTGAATTTTCGGTCGAACTTCTTTCTTAAATACTTCATCAATTTGCTCGTTCGGGATATCTTTCAAATCGCGTCCCGCGTATTTTTTGAACGTATCAGCATAACGGATCCGCTCCCACGATCCCGGTAAATACGGCTTAAGCATCTTCTCCGTGAAGTCCATAAGTCCTTCGTAGTCTTGGTAAGCTGAGTAGAATTCGAGCATCGTAAACTCTGGATAGTGATCACGATCAACGCCTTCGTTGCGAAAGTCTCGCGCGAATTCAAAAACTTTATTCATACCACCGACAAGGCAGCGTTTAAGATACAACTCCGGTGAAACACGTAAATAAAGATCGATATCGAGCGCGTTATGATGCGTTGTAAAAGGCTTCGCGAGTGCGCCGCCCGGAATCGGTTGTAATACCGGCGTCTCAACTTCAATAAAACCCTCATTAAGAAGTAATGTTCGAATTTCTTGAACAACCCTTGAGCGAGTAAGAAAAACCTCCTTAACTTCAGGATTCAAAACCATATCAATATAACGTCGCCGGTATCGTTCCTCAATGTCTTTAAGACCACTCCACGATGTTGGAAACGGTCGTAAGCTTTTAACAATAACGCGCGCATTCGTCGCTGCGATGCTCTGTTCGCCGCGTTGGGTAGCAAAAAGCATCCCGGTCACTTCAAGGAAGTCACCGATATCCAATACGGAAACAATAAAATCAAAATCTTTAAGATCCTCTTTCTTTAAAACAACCTGAAGCTTGTCCGTCGAATCGTTGAGATCACAAAAAACTACGCCGCCCTGGTCGCGAAAAGCTACAACTCGTCCAACAAGCGAAACAGAAGTTCGCGCGGAGCTAAACGCCTCAAAATTCTCCCGCGCCTCGCGAAGAGTGTGCGTTCGCTTAACACGCGCCGGATACGGATTTAACCCGCGAGCAATAATCGCGTCAAGCTTCTTTTTTCGTTCTTTGATAATATCGTCAAGCATAGAACCTATCTCAAAAATACAACTGAGTCGCGTTGCTGTCTAGTTTCTGTCTATCGGCAAGGAAAATTCTACTCAAGCTTAATTACTTCATACTGCGCCTTTCCTGATGGCGTATTAATTATAACCGAATCCCCAACTTTTTTGCCGAGAAGCGCTTGTCCAAGCGGTGATTCATTGGAAATAAATCCTTGTTCCGGCCGTGTTTCGTTAGAGCCAACAATCGAAAACCGCACGGTTGTGCCATTTTTTGCGACTTCCACGGTAGAACCAACCCCGATAATCTCGCTTCCTCCTTGCTTCTTAATGAGAACCGCTCCCTTGATAATGTCCCCAAGTTCCACGATTCTCGTTTCAACCTGCGCCTGCTCCTCTCGCGCTTCCATATACTCGGCATTTTCTGATAAGTCCCCAAGTTCTTTGGCACGCTTCAAGCGTTCCGCGACCTCGATACGTCGATGGGTCGTAAGATGTTCGTATTCCTTCTTAAGTTCTTCAAGACGTTCTTTGCTGAGAAAATAATTCATCATTGTTTCGTAATACCTTCGATTTTTACTTTAATAATAAAAACTAAATATCGGGAACTGAAATCTGCTTTATGTGTCATATTTTCCTTTCTTAATCCAAAGCCTGACCTTGAAGCTCTGAAGGAAAGAAACGAATTTTTCTCGGAGTGTGAGGTGGTTTGGAGAGGGCTGCCATACAATTGGGTGTGAAACTGCCGTAAAATCAAACCGTTTTCCAAGAATCAAGAGTTCCTGAATAAAACCGGAATTCTGAACGCGCATAAGAAGAGCGAGTTTGTCCGCTGTCTCTCCAGAAAGAAGTACAAATCCGCTCCGCGTATCATAATGAAAAATAATCCGAGAGAGTTCAGTAAAAAGAGTTGTAAGAACCGTACGTGCTCGAAAAAAAGCCGAACGCGATGCTTCAAAGCGAAGAGTTCGTAATGTGCGCCTGCCGATAACGATTTCCGATCCTTTCCCGCAAAGCGCGAGTGCTTTAGAAATTCCTTCAAAAGAGGAAATTGCGAAAGGTTCCAAAAAAAGCCGAAATGTTCCTCGCGCTTTAAGCATCCCCTGGCGAAAAAGATCACCAACGCCGCGTACTGTATCGTTCTCAAACCACTTTGTTTTCTTAAAAAGCCCGGTAAATTCTTGAGAATAAGGGTGAAGTTCAACGCGAGCGTTTTCCTCAAGAATAAGAACTTCATACGAATAATCTGAAGTACTGAGCGCTTCATCAAGTTTCAAAAGAGTAAGGGCAAAAAGTTCTCGTTCGCTATCCCTAAAAGGAAGAATAATTGAAAGGTGCGGCTTAGGCATCGGTAGAAGGTTGAGAAGCGATGAATGATTTCTTTTGTCTGAAGAAAATAATAAGGGCGGCTACTGCGCCGCCTGCGAAATCATTAAAAAGGTCTTCCATGGTATCCGCAACGCTTCCTTGAATGTCGAAAACGAGTTCATGAAATTCCCACACTACTCCAACAAGAGCAACAAACCCCATCGCAAGAGTAAAAGTAATAAAGAATTGCGTAAACGAACGATTAAAAGTGATAAAAAACCGCGGAAAAATCCAAAAAAACGCAGCGCCCGCGAGAGCTCCACCTAAGAAGTGCATAAGAACGTCAAACCATCCGAAAATCCAAAACCAATCGTAAATATTTGCTAAAACGTCAAGAACAACAAAAAAAATAAAAAGAAAGCAGATGTAAATCGGTTTTACCGTTTTGACCATTGCGGTGCACGTCGGGCCTTTTTGAGTCCGTATTTTTTGCGCTCTACAGCGCGTGCGTCGCGCGTCAGAAATCCTAGAGATTTAAGAATAGTTCGAGTTTCAGGACTTACCTTGAGAAGTGCCCTGCTAATTCCAAGTGAAAGCGCTTCAGCCTGAGCACTCACGCCGCCGCCCATAAGCTTAGCCTCAACCGCAACTTGGGTAGTAAGAGTTACTTTTGAAAGCGGTGCCGCCGCGATAGCTTGATAGCGAAGAAGTGGAAAATATTTTTTGTAATCAACGCCGTTAACGACAAAACTCGCCTTGCCACCCGTAAAAAGCCTGACGCGAGCGACAGCTTCCTTGCGCCGTCCTACGGCTTCAAAGTAATGATCTTGTTTTTTAGGTAGTGTTTCTTTCATAAAAATTATCGTTCTAATTGAAGCATTTTAAGTCGCTTGTCTCGAAGTTGATTTTGAGGAAGCATTCGCCGAACCGCGTGCCGCAAAACCCATGTCGGATCCTTTTGAAAAGCTTGTTCGTACGTTGTCTTTTTAAGATGTCCAACGTACTGAGTGTGCCGGTAGTATACTTTTTGCTCGGCTTTTTTTCCAGTAAGTATGATTTTTGAAACATTGGTAACAATAACACGATTGCTGCCTAAAAGACGTGGTTCATACGAAGGAGTATCTTTTCCTTGAAGAAGGTGCGCGATTTTCGAGGCGAAGCGTCCGAGATGTTGATTTTTTGCGTCAAGTACGTATTCCATTGAATTAGAGAACAAATTCGATAATTGATCGCGACGCGCCATCACGCATCCGGCTTCTCGTCCCTTTGATAATCCTTGTATATCCGCCATGTCGTTCTACAAAACGAGGCGCGACCTCGTGATACAACTTCATTGCTGCCGGTTTCGGAAGTCGCGAAAGGAGAAGGCGAAGAGACGCCACGTTCTGCCGTTTGCCAATAGTAATAAGCCGTTCAACTCTGGGTTTTATTTCTTTCGCTCGGGCTTCAGTCGTTTGAATTCTGCCCTCCATAATTAAATTAGCAGTTAAGCCCTTGAGAAAAGACTTTCGCTGTCCTTGTTTTCGATGAAATTTTCGGCCTTCTTTTCCGTGACGCATCGTAAAAATAAATTATTTTTTCGCCTTCTTAGAAGCTGTTTTCTTTTTAGCCTTTTCTTCAGAAATAGATTCCTCAGTATTTTCCTTTTCCTCCGACTGTGTTGTGTTCCGTATAACGTCAATATCGGAAACCTTTTTGAAGTGATCAAGGAGAACGTTAGCCGCCTTGTGAAGTGCCTCCGAGGGGCTTACCGTTCCGTCAGTCTCAATATGAAGATGCAACCTGTTGTAGTCAGTTCGATCGCCAACGCGCATATTTTCAAGTTCGTAATTCACTTTAAGAACCGGAGAAAAAATCGCGTCCACGGCAACAACGCCAATAGGAAGTTTCTCAGATTTCCGCGCTTCAACCGGAACGTAGCCAAGACCGCGCTCAACAGTAATTTCCATATCAAGTACCGCGTTCTTCGAAGTGAGTGTTGCAATGTGAACATCGGGATTTTCTACCTGAACATCCGCGTTGCCCTTAATATCCGCAGCCGTCACAGCGCGCTCCCCTTTAACCGAAAGAGTAAGAACCTGTGGTTCCTTGGCGAAAAACTTAAACCTGACCGATTTAAGGTTAAGAGCAATATCAACAATATCTTCAAGAACTCCGGGAAGAGTCGAAAACTCGTGGCTTACTCCCCTGATCTTAAAGTGAGTAATTGCGGCGCCCGGCAACGACGAGAAAAGAACCCGTCGAAGCGCTGAACCAACCGTCAAACCGTAACCCGGATATAATCCCTCAACGTCAAAAACACCGACTTTTTCATCTTCAGAAACTCGCTTAATTTTAATGCTTTCGCTTAAGTAAATAATTTCCATAAAAGTTTATTAAAAATGTTTATTGGGAATAGTAATCGACCACTAAATTAATATCAAAAGGCACATCGAGGTCTTTCGGAGCCGAAAGAACCGTACCTTGAAAAGTTGTCATATCAAGCGAAAGCCATCCCGGCACCTCATAATTCTTAAGAGTTGTTGCTAAATCTTTAAACACTAGGTGTTCTTTTGATTGAGTTCTGATAGTAAGAACATCGTTTGGTCGTACAAGATACGACGGTACAGTTACCCGTTTGCCATTCACAAGAAAATGTCCATGACCAACAAGTTGTTTTGCCATCGAGCGCGACGTCGCGAGTCCAAGCCGATAAATAACATTATCAAGTCGACGCTCAAGAAGATCGAGAAGCGCTTGGTCAGTCGCTACTGAAAGTTTTTTAACGGCTGTTTCGAATATGCGCCGCATTTGCTCTTCACGGAGTCCATACGTAAAGCGAATCTTCTGTTTCTCAAGAAGCTGGCGTCCTGTTTCTGAGGGAGCCCGACGATAACTCTTACCATGCATACCTGGTCGATATGGTTTGCGTGTTAAGGCGCACTTCGGCGAATTACAACGCTCGCCTTTCAAGAAAAGTTTCACGCCCAAACTTCGTTCCTTTTTTTCTAAAACTCGCTGTGCCATGGTGTATATCGTATACTTTGTATTTTAGACTCTTCGCACTTTCTTTGGTTTCACCCCGTTATGCGGAACTGGAGTTACGTCTCTGATCGAAAGAATTGAAAACCCATGATTCGGAAGCGATCTGACCGCCGTGTCACGTCCGCTCCCAACGCCCATTACAAAAACATGAATATTAAACGGCCCCGTTTTACTGACCCTCTCGGCAATCGTCGCTATAATCTTTGAAGCCGCAAATGGCGTTGCTTTCTTCGGCCCTGAAAAACCAAGCGATCCCGCAGAGGCCCACGCAAGCGTGTTTCCCTTCTCATCAGTCATCGTTACAAAAGTATTATTGTACGAGGCCTTAATGTAAAGGCGCCCTGTTTCAATCTTCCGCGTTCCGGCTGATTGGGTTTTCTCCGAAGACTGATCTTTCGCAACCTCTGTCGCGGCTGTTTTCGTCTTATTTTCGGTTTGTTCTGCGATTTTCTTCTTACCCATATTATTTGAGCTCTACTTTACGCTTACCGCTACCCGCCGTTTTTCGAGTGTTGCCGCGAACTGTTCGTGAATTTGTTTTCGTGCGTTGGCCACGAACCGGAAGCCGTCGGACGTGCCGACTGCCCCGATACGAACCGATATCTTTGAGTCGTTGAACATTTTGGCGAACAATCTGTCGAAGCTCTCCTTCAATCTTATAATGCTTTTCAATATATTCTTTGAGCTGGTTCGCCTCTTGCGATGTGATGTCTTTCGCTCGCTTATCAGGACTGATTTTCAAATCATGAAGCATCCGACGCGAAAGCGCGGGTCCAATGCCATAAAGATACGTTAAAGAAATTTCAACGCGCTTAGTATCCGGAATATTTACTCCAAGTAGTCTCATAATAAAAGGTTATCCCTGTCGTTGTTTATGCTTAGGATTCTTGCAAATAATATAAACCCGTCTTTTACGACGAACAACTTTACAGTTCTTACAGATTTTTTTGACTGATGCTCGTACTTTCATATCATAAAAAAGACAGAAAAAAGAGTGCGATGTAAAACTTCGCAGCTCATAAATCTCTAGATAACGAATAACTCATGATTACAGTCGCCGTGTAATTCTTCCGCGATTTCGATCATAAGACGTCATCTCGACAACAACACTGTCGCCCGGCAGAATTTTAATGCGGTGAATTCGCATCCGCCCAGAAATGTACGCCAAAATGGTCTCTCCGGTTGAAAGACGAACCCGGAACGTTGTCCCCGGCAAACTCTCTTCAACAACGCCCTGAACAAGCTCCGACTTGGCTGAATCCTTCATAATCCGTTATTGATAAAAACTAGCATAGGCCCTAGAGGAAGTCAATATAAGCGTGCAGGAAGCTAGAGTGTAACTCAATGAAAACAAGGCTATATTTCTATTGGACAGCTACACGAACCTTCCCGTCTCCCCCCGGAGCCCGTTTAACCCAGAAAGGCCAAAGAGAAACACTCGCCGATTTGATCCCGGGAACAGAAAGAAGAAGCGCCGTAAGCTCTTGTTCTGTCTTGCCCTGCGCTTCTTCAGCAAGATGAGTACGATCAAATGGATGAGTCCAAACCGATTGGAACGTCACAGGAACGCTAAGCTTTTCTGTCTGAAAATTAACCTCTGGTTCGCCATACGTAAACGAGTAGTCTTTTGGAACAAGCTCCGTTTGTGCGTCCGCCAAAACAAGCTTTCCAAAATTTTTCAAAAGATCATCTTCTCGAAAAACAAACGCCTGCATTTCACCTTCGATAAAATAAGAAAATGTTCCATCTTGAACCGCGCCTTCGATCGCTTGTTCTTTCACAATAAGAAGACGAGACGCGTCTTTTAGAAACGTTACGTTTTCCGGAAAAAGTGTCGTGAACTGGGCAGCGAACGCGTCCTGAAGCGCCTCTCGTGTTTCTTCCTTAGCTGTCGCGATATCGTCCTCGGTCGGTACGCTCATCTCACCAATCACGCCACCGCTTAAAGCTCCCTTTGATTCCGCGTAAAATCCTTGATACTGAGGCTTTCCTTCAAATCCCGGAATGACAAAACGAACGCCCGCGGGCAGGTTGTACTCCTCTCCAGGTTTGTCGGCTGTTACTGCCGCTTCGATGCTCGAAGGCTGAATCTTACCGTCCGCGATTTTCGCCCCGGGAACCGTAACTCCCTCGTCAAGACGAAAAATTTTTCCATCAGGAGATTTAAATCGTGTTGTCTTCACAAGCTGTTGGGGTCGTGAATCATAGCCATTATAGATAATGAGAACTCCTTCCGATTTCCGTTCAACAATCTTCTTTGCTGAAGCCGGAAACTGCATACTGAGGTTTTTACGCTCTGAAAGAATTTCACCAAGTATAGTAACCGCGCCATCTTTAACCACTCCGCTCCGCTCCGAAAGATTAACGTCAGCGGAAACACTATTAACGTATTCCCATTTAGTTTCTTCAAGAACGACATCAATCTGCGCTCGTGGAAGAAAAGTAAACGCCGCGTAGCTACCACCAACAAGAATAAAAAGAGAAACAAAAGAAACGGCAATCATACGAACAGACGATTGCCGAGAAACTTCTTTTTGGAATACTTCCTGGGGACTCGTGTCTAAAACCTCAGGAGCGTTAGTCTCTGATGAAGAAGGATGAGAAACTGATCGACGCACACCGGGCGGCACAATATCAGAGACTGTGGCACGGTTTCGTTCCGAGAAGAACGGGTTAATCGCTGAAATTCCCGCTGTTGAGGCAAGGTCTACCACTTGATCATCAACCGATTCAACTGAAATTGTTTTATGCGCGGCCTCTGCTTCCCGTTTAAGAAGATGGAATGCTCCCTTCGTGCTAAGAAGCTTCGAAAATCGAGGAATATAGACAATAAGCTCAGTTTCGCTGGCTTGAATAATTCGTTCGACAACCGAAGGAATAAGGTCGTTTTTGTTGATGTAGATTTTTTTCATAAAAATTACTCCGTGGAAGAGCGACTGAACCATTGCATACGCCGCCGCGCCATGACGTTAAACTGATTATAGTAGGAATTGAGTGAAAGGCAAAACTCCAGAAAGAGTCCGAGCGTATGAACTGAGATGTCCTTCATAACAGAAAATCCCTGGGAGAAAATTTTCTGGTCAAGAGGTAAAAACTTTGCTCCGCGTTTACCAACCTCGAATCGCTTTTTGAAAAGAACTGGAGGAAGTTCAAAACTGCTTAATATATAGAACGGCGGCAAAGCGCCCGTGCGAAAAGCATTCATGTTGCGAAGCGCCGCCGCTATGCCGTTGACGCACACGCCAAATTCTTTTACGAAAAGCTTGGTGAATTGCCGAGTAAAAAAGGGGGATGCGACGCCACGCGTATAATATTCGAAAAGAACACGCGCCGTCTGTGGCTGAAGAACAAGTTGTTTCGCAAGTCCTTCAAAAAGATGATCACGCCCCCACGCAAATTCTCCGGCTAAATGAATAGAATCTTCGTCCCGTAAAAAAACTGAAGTAGTTGTTGAAGCGATATCAACAAAAATAAAACGCGGTGCTGAAACACGTTGAGAAAGAAGAAAAGCCTGCGCTGTGCCAATTTCCGTAAGCGAAAGCACTTTCCCATACGCGCTCAGAAGCTTAAGGACAGAATCCAAAGAAGATCGATCGCTAAACGTTTCACTAAGAATGACCGTTACCGTCCGCGCCGGAAAACCTATGGAGTTGAGAACATAATGGCCATCAAGCTTCATGCCGCGTATCCGCGCGTCAAGAGGTGTAACTTCAGTTTCAGAAATCCCAAGGGCTCGAGCCGTACTCGGACGAACTCGATCAAAAAGCCTCCAGAGAGCTTGTGAAATAAGATTCTGGATATCTGTTTCGTCAATAAAATCTTTGGGATCGTCCCGCGGAATAAGTACTGAGGAATAAAACGTCGAGAGAATGTGTGACGGCGCCCCTACGATAGTTTGAAGGCCGCGAAACTTCCGTGACTGAAGAAGTGCCGGAAGCTCCGCAAGAGAAGTAGTAATAACTATTTCTTGCTGAACTGTCTTCTCCGAAAAGTCGACATCAAGAACCGATAACCGAAAAACATCCTTTGTAAGTACCTCAACAATAAGAAATCGTTGTCCTTTTTGTTTCCGTAACACATAGAAAGTATATAGGGAGATAAGAACTTGGTCTACAAAATAAACCCTTCTCTCAGAAAAAGTTATTGGTCGAGCTTCGGATGCGGCATCGCGTCAATATCCTCTCTCCGCGTCCAGCCGCCCAAAAGATGCAAATGAAGATGATCAATGACCTGCCCACCTTCACGTCCAACATTAAACACAAGTTTGTAGCCCGTAAGCCCTGACTTTGCCGCTACATCTTTCGCCGTGTAAATAAGTTTCACAATCACATCCTTATGATTTCCCTCGAGATGCGCTATCGATTGGATGTGTTCTTTAGGAATTACGAGAATGTGTACCGGCGCTGATGGCTTAACATCCCGAAACGCTATTATTTCGTTATCCTCAAATACAGCTTCGCTCGGAATTTCTTTCTTCCCAATTTTGCAAAAAATACACATATTGTTCATAGCTAGAATTATAACAAACCCGTAATAGAGTCGCACAACCTCCCTAAGGCGACGGGGTTATGCAAGAGCCAGTGTTTAAAAGCTTTTTCGATTGTTAGTGATCACAAAACCCGAATAAGCTGTCACATAATATTAGTTTATTCCACCACTGCCTTAATTCTCCGAATGCCAGCACTGACCGCCTCTTCTTTCAAGATCTTAAACTTCCCAATAGCACCCGTATGCGTTACGTGCGGTCCGCCGCAGAACTCAATCGAAAATACATTATCAAACTGGGGATTCGCCTCAGTCGCCCCCTTCGGTCCAACTGAGTAGACCGAAACCATATCCGGGTATTTCGCGCCGAACTCGTGTTCCGCATGAAGTTTTTCTGCTTCTTCTTTTGGCAAAACCGAATGAATTACCGGCAAATCTTCGGAAATCTTTTCATTTACAATTCGTTGAACTTCAGCTACTTGTTCTGCTGTCATTTTTTCTCCGTGTGAAAAATCAATCCGCAACCGCTCTGCAGTGATGTTGCTTCCCCGCTGTTTCACGTGCGCCCCCAGAACAATCTGGAGCGCTTTAAGCAGTAGATGATGCGCTGTATGCAGTCGCGTCGTTTCTTCCGAACTATCAGCTAATCCTCCTTTAAATTTTTGGGTTAATCCCTGTCGCGAAATTTCCTGGTGTTTTTCCATTTCCTTCTGAAACGCCGAACGGGAAACCGTTGTACCCATTGAATCAGAAAGCTCCACCGTCATTTCAAATGGAAATCCATAACTCTGATGAAGATCAAAAACTTGTTTACTTGGAAGTTCATCGCCAGGTTTCTTGCCTTCTGCGACTTTTTCAAAAGCTTTAAGCCCTTCGACAAGTGTTGTTCGAAACCGTTCCTCTTCAACAGTCATTTCAGAAAATATTTTCTCTTTCCGTTCCTCAAGCTCCGAATACGCGTCTTTATACTTCTCGACAACCGCCGCCGCAACTGACTCCGTGAAGTTTTCGGTAATTCCAAGTTTATGTGCAAATAAAATCGCTCGTCGCAAAAGCCGCCGCACAAAGTATCCCTGATCTTTGTTTGAGGGCATTGCTCCATCCCCGATCAAAAAAGTCGCTGCCCGAAGATGATCCATAACCACACGAAACGCGCGGGTTTCATTCGGATTCTCGCCGTACTTCTTCCCCGAAAGCTTTTCCAAAATCTCCCGCATCGGCGTAAAAAGATCAATTAAAAACATATCCGGATTATCATTCAATGCTCCAGCGATCCGTTCAAGTCCGCCGCCAAAATCAATATTCTGATTCTTAAGCGGTTCAAAACCCTTCTCGGTTTTCACAAATTGCATAAACACACTATTCCCGATTTCCATAAACCTGCCGCAATCACAATTGACATGGCATACCTCATCTTTCCACTGCGAATTTTCGTGCAACTTTAACTCCGAACCGAAATCCCAAAACATTTCTGAGTCCGGTCCGCCCGGCTCGCCGATCGGCATATTCTCTGGCACCCCAGCGCGGCTCCACCAGTTTTTCTTTTCGTCGTAATAAAAAATCCGTCCGTCTTGCATACCGTCACGTTCGGCGAAATCAACTGCCGGAGCATCAATTCCCGCGCCTTTAAAAACTTCTTGCCAAAGCTTCACCGCTTCATCATCGCGTGGAATTCCCAAATCCTCCCGTCCGCGAAACACCGTAATATGTAAACGTTCCGGATCAAGTCCGACTTCTTTTGTCACGAATTCAAAAATCCACGGAATTTGTTCTTGTTTGAAATAATCGCCAAGCGACCAATTTCCAAGCATCTCAAAAAACGTCGTGTGCCGATTGTCACCAACTTCCTCAATATCCTGCGCTCGAAATGATTTTTGCGAGTCCGTGATGCGCGTACCAAGTGGGTGCGGTTGCCCTAAAAGATACGGTAGGAGCGGTTGCATCCCGCTTCCCGTAAAAAGCGTTGTCGGATCATTCTCCGGCATAAGCCGTGCTGACGGCACAACCGCGTGCCCGTGCCGTTTAAAAAACTCAAGATATCGTTTTCTAATCTCCGAACCAGTCATACGAAGTATTCTACTCAACAACCGTAATTACACCAACTTTTGCCGGATTCAGATGATCGTGGTATTCAAATATTCCCGTACGAGTAAACGTAAACGACCACATTGCTCCTGGTATAATACTGCTCTTCGGATCAAACTCAGAATACTCAGTATGTGTCGGATGAGAATCGGATGCCGGCCATACCGAAATCGTATTCTTATTTACAAACGTCACGGTATCCCCTTTTTCGATCGTAAGATTCTGCGGAGAAAAACCTTCTCCTGAAACAGTCACAATAAAAGATCGCGTGCCGTTAGTTGATTCAACTTCCGTCATAACTCCGTTCTCAATTTTAATAAGAGAAGTTTCCGTTTCATCTATATCAACAACAGGTTCATCATTGTGTTCAACAACCGTTTTTTCTGTAGAAACATTTTTAGTCGTTGAGGATGATTCAGACTTCGACTCTGACCCTGTTCCGTTTTCGTAGAATTCCTGATGTGAAACTTGAGTCGAGCTATCAGAAGAAATTTCGGTTTTCTGTTGAATAGAAACCGCGTCGCCCTGAGCCTCGATTGACTGCGTAAGTTCATTCCTGACTTCGATAAGAACGCCGCCAAACAAAGTATCCGCCTTGTCCTCAAGACGATTGATAGTTGTAAGCATACGCGACTCGCTGACGCCATCAGAAGAATCACCCTCAAAAACTTGAGAAACTTTCTTTCGGAAAGAGTCGGCATCATTCAGGTGTTTAGGAACCTCAAGAATCACATCATCAAGAGTCTTTTGAATTTCTTCAATTGTTTCTTGGGCATCTTCAAATTTCTCCGACAACTCTTCTAAAAGTTGCTGATGCTTCAGGGTTTTTTCTGTAAGTGATGAAAGAAAGTCGTCAAAGGTTTTCGTGTCGTTTGTCTTTTGAAGATTCTGAAGCCGTTCCTTAAGACGAAGCACCGCCTCTTCGTAATTACGAAGCGCTTTCTGAATCGCCTCCGTGTTATCTGGTTGAATTTCTTCTAGGCTTTTAAGTTCCGCGGCTTTCTGATTCGCTATATCGAGCTCAAGCACGGTCTTCTTCGTTTTATTAAAAGTAAAGAAACGCTGGATGCCACGTTTCCATTCTTTAAAAAAATAAAAAGGATTAGTTGGAAGCAATCCTGTTTTTTCAACGCCAAGCGTTTGAAGGGAAATTGTTGAGTCTGTAGCAACAGTTAAAACTTCTGCCTCAGATCCCTCTGCCGCCAATGTAACGCCAGGAATAAAAACAAAAATACTAAGAAGGAGGGCAAAAAAGAAACGATAGTAAAGTGTCATAAGATAAAAATTAGTAGCCTGTAAGATTCTTGACGTTGTGATGTGCCCGAATACGATCAAGCGCCTTTGCTTCGATCTGCCGGATGCGTTCGCGTGTCACTTTGAAAACTTTGCCGACTTCTTCAAGGGTGTGCGTCACGCCATCATTCAAACCGAACCGCATTTCAAGAATCTGCCGTTCCCGATCGGAGAGTTCTCCCAAGATTTCCTTAATCTGATCACGCAAAAGCCGCCGTGAAACAAAGTCTTGTGGCGTAAGGTTTTTCTCATCAGGAATGAATTCTGAAAACGTCGACGATTCATCGTCACCGACTGGTTGTTCAAGCGAGACAACATCCTGCGAAATCTTCTGAATATAATGGATCTTATCGAGTGGTACGCCCATCTCAACCGCGACTTCTTCCGCGAGCGGTTCCCGTCCGAGTTCTTGCATAAGCCGCCGTTTCGTCTGTGTGTATTTCGAAATCGTTTCAACCATATGAACCGGAATACGAATGGTACGCGACTGATCCGCTAACGCGCGGGTAATCGCCTGCCGAATCCACCATGTCGCGTACGTTGAAAACTTGTAACCTTTCCGGTAGTCAAATTTTTCAACCGCCCGAAAAAGTCCAATATTCCCTTCTTGAATAAGATCGCTGATTGAAAGATGAGGACTCCGATTCACATACCGTTTCGCGATTGATACAACAAGACGAAGGTTCGCTTTGATAAGCCGTTCGCGCGCGGACGCGTCCCCTTTTTCGGAACGTTTGGCGATTTCCCGTTCTTCATCTTTTGTAAGAAGCGGAGTTTTGCCGATTTCTTTCAAATACATCTGCACCTGGTCCGGCAACGTACCTTCAATCTTTGTCGCTTCACGAAGTTCTTTCTCGCTGATTTCTTCGCGAGGCAGTTCTATCAGTTGCGTCTGTTCAATAACTTTGATGTTTTCTTTTTCAAGTTTATCGTAGACTTCTTCAAGAAAAGAAACATCTTCCTCAACACGTGGGAAATAATAAATAATCTCTAAGTCCGTTACAAACCCCTTTTCCCGTCCGTATTTCACAAGTTCCTGAAGTTTCGCTTCGGAAACTTCTCGTTGCGCCTTTCTCTTCTTGAGCGCTGCTCCAGTAGGCTTTTTAAGAGCCTTAACAGCCTTTCGTTTGGTCTTCGAAACAGCCTTCGAACGGCGCTTTAAAACAGCCCGCTTGGGCTGAGAGTGCTTGCGTTTCGGCTGTGACTGCCTTTTATGACCTTTCAAATGAGGTTTTCGAGGCATTTTTAATATCTTGCATTTTTCTGGAGAGAGAGTCAAATTCCCTGAGCTTCAATTCGAGCTCAGTTGGGTTCTCGTTTCGTTCAAGTTGCTTGATAAGAAGCCGCAAAGCTTCTCGCTGTTCTTCAAGTGCTACAAGTTGCAAGATCCGCAAAAGTTCACGGAATTCGAGAAGAATCAATTCTTCCCCCTGTTCATCACTAATAAGTGCGGAAAGAAGGGTGATTTTACCAATAAGTTCTTTGGAGTCTCCTTGTGGTTCACGGGAAGTATTTCCTGAAGACAAAAAGACATACGCGTCTCGATAAGAGCCGGGAAGAAATTCAGAAACAGGGCCAATATCGGATAAAAATTGTTGTTGTGAGTACGCGAGTGTTAACAACCGTTCCGCGATAAGCTCCCGCCGAGTGAATTTTCGCTCCTCTGGAGCAGTACGGACCCCGTCAAAAGAATCACGTTGAAGATCAGACTTAACTTTATCCATTTCCTCGACAAGATACCGTTCATGAACACCCGTTTCCTGAGAAAGTTTTTTAAGCCAATGCGCCTGCTCAATCTTGCTGAAAAGATTTTTTATTTTCGAGAGAATAATGCGAATCCCATGTTTCTGGTCTTGAAGAGTTGCCCCGTGTACATAACGCTGGAAATAATGCTCCATCGCTAAGATAGCGCCTCTCATAAACTCTTCCATCACCCCGGGTTTTTTCTGAACCGCCTCCGCCGGATCTTTAAACTTCCCGAGGTTGAGAACTTTAACGTTGAAGTCATGCGCTCCCGCGAGATCAATGCTCCGCTCGGCGGCCGCGAGTCCCGCCTCATCAGTATCGAAACTTAAAATAAGAGTGTCCGCGAGCCGGCGAAGCGTTTTCAAATGTTCCGGTGTAAGCGCTGTTCCCGAAGTCGCGATAACGTTTTTGACTCCGTCTTGGTACGTCATCAAAAAATCCATTTGCCCCTCAACAAGAAGCGCTAAGTTCGCGTCACGGATATGATTTTTACTTTTATGAAACCCGTAAAGAACCCTAGACTTGTTAAAAATCGGCGTCTCAGGACTGTTAACATACTTGCCCATCTCACCCGTATCGTATTGAGGCAAAACCCTTCCGGTAAACCCGATGACTTTTCCAAAATGATTATAAAGTGGAAACATAATCCGCCCCCGAAACCGATCCATATGCTTTCCTTTTTCTGTCTTAAAAGTTAGTCCCGCCCGAATCATATTCGAAACATCGTACCCAGCCTTCATAAGATACATCGCAAGCTCATCAAATCCGGGCGAAGCAAATCCGAGTTCAAACTCCCGAATTGTTTCTTGGGTAAGCCCCCGACTCGTTAAATATTGTTGAGCCTCGGGCGATATTGAAAGTTTCTCACGAAAAAAATTCTTCGCTGTTTCGTTAATATCGTAAAGTATGCCGAACTCCCGTTGGTCGGCCGGGCTTATGTGTCGAAGTTCAACTCCGGCTTTCTCCGCGAGAATTTTAAGCGCCTCGTAGAACTCGATGTTCTCGTAGCGCATTATGAACTTGAAAATATCGCCGCCCTCACCACACCCGAAACAATGCCAAATCTGCCGCTCCGGAGAAATAATAAAAGATGGCGTCTTTTCCCCATGAAACGGGCAAAGCGCCTTCAGGTTCTTCCCTGCCGGCCTCATCTCAAGGTAACCCTTAAGAAACTCAACAAGATCGAGCTTCGCTTTAATATCCTCGACAGGTGAAGAAGAAGTCATACTTAATTATGTACCTTGTGAGGCAAAAATGTTCAACTCGCCGATAAGGCGGTTTCAAATCATCCCACAGTACTGCGAAAGGATTTTAATCCGCCGCAAAAAGACGCTACGCGCGAAATATTAAATACCATATAACCCTATATTCAATATTCTATATTCGTCCCCCTATCCGTGTACGCCGAAGGAACCGATCGAAAAAGCGCCGCTCCCTGACGTTCCAAAAACGGTTGGCGTGCTTTTCGCTGGATGTAACTCTGCACATTAACAGCCTGAACCGTCTCAAGTGCCCAGCTATACCAAAAAAGAATTCCGGTTGAAAGGATAAAACCAACAACAGCAACGATCATCCAATAAGGACTGACGTGCTGCAAAAACGCGGAATGATGGGTGCGATGATGCGTCCCCGCGTGTTGAGCTCCATGATGATGTGTGTGCGAATGTTCGTGAGAATTCATTGTCGCATAAGCGCCGCGTGAATAAGTTTATCTAAAACCTCGGGGAAACTGATGCCGGCTGCCTGCGCCGCTTGCGGTAAAAGACTCGTCGGCGTCATTCCTGGAATTGTGTTAATTTCTAAAACATAAATCGCACCGTCTTCTCCTACTATCATATCAGTTCGGGACATCCCATAACAACCGTGAAGTATGTGGACAGTTTTCGCGATTTCTTGAGCCGCTGAAGTCTCTTCATCTGAGAATGGAGCTGGAATGAGATGATCCGATCCCCCGTCCGCGTACTTCGACTTGTAATCATAAAATTCTCCCATCCGCGGAACGATTTCAATAAGAGGCAAAGCCTGAATGCCATCGGCGTCATTATGTAGAACACTGCATGTTATCTCACGTCCTTTAATAAATTTCTGGACAATAACGTGTCTGCTATAACGAAACGCCTCGTCAAACGCCGGAAGGATATCAGCGTCTGTCCGAGCTATCACAGTACCGACGCTCGAACCGCGATCCGTAGGTTTCACAACAAAAGGAAGTCCGATAAGACGCATAACCTCGTCATAAAGAGCATCACGATTCTCCTCCCATTGGTTCTTATTAAAAGCAAGAAATACAGGGACAGTCACTCCGGCGTCTTGCAATATACGTAAAGAAAAATATTTATTCATCCCGAGAGCGCTCGAGAGCACGTCCGATCCCGTGTAAGGCAATTTCGCGGATTTAAGGATGCTCTGCACAGTCCCATCCTCCCCGTATTCTCCATGAAGCGCGATAAAAGCAACTTGAGTTCCGTGTTGCTGTAATTCCTCAAGTGGAATTGACCACTCGCCTTCCCTGTTGATAAGCACGGGAGTCGCGTTATATTTTTCAGAATCAAGCGCCTCAAGAATCATTCGTCCCGTACTCAAAGAAACCTCGTGCTCAAACGAAGGTCCTCCCATTAAAACCGCGACTTTAAGCTTTTGTTCTTCAGCCATTACTCCTAAGTGTAATTCGAGTTATCCGAAGAGTAAATAAGAAAAGATTAGTGCGCTTCCTTTTTATCAGGCCAAACGTTGAAGAAAACAATAAGAAGCAAAATCACCGTAAAAAGAAAACGAATTTTAACTTCAGGGATAACAAAGAATACAAAAAGATCAAGAATAATAGGAAGCGTAAGCGCGTGGATTCCAATTTGATATGACTTTCCGTAACCGATAGGGATTTTTCGCAAAACAAGTAAAAGCCAGATAAGAAACGCCGCGACAAGAAGATACGTAAGGTATAGAGCAAAAGCGAAAAGGCCAAAGACGAATATGCCGATAACGGCAAGAACAGAAAAAACCTTGAGAAGAGGTTTGATCTCGGTCGTAAACTCGGTAAATTTTCCCTTGTTAAAAGTAAAATCAGGAGCTTTGGCTAAATCAATAACGCTCACGTTGCCATTCTCATCATAGACAGCAAAGGTACTCCCGGTAAGAAGAGCAAGCGTCTTGTGGGATTTAAATTGATCCATTTCAAAAACGCCTTGTGTGTTAACGACAAGAAGATTCTCAATTGGCGTTTCCTCTTTCTCTAAAAATCCCCATTCTTTAAGTTCTGTAGGAAGTTTTACAAAGTAAGGTTCAGCAACATTCGATAGGGCCTTGCCGTCCTTAATAACTATCTCGAGATTCGCGGGGAAATATTCTGCCGCTTTTTCTTCAAGCGCGTCAGTAAAAAGAGTAATTTTCGGCACAACAACAAACGAAAGAACAATTGTTACAAGAAAAGCGACGACAAGCGCAAACAAACTGTAATAGGTAAATGAATACGAAATAGGCTTGCTAAGAACCTCCCTATAATACAACGGACCGTAAACGCTGTTCTTAATATTTTCGAATAATTTCATAGCTCCTTAAAGTATAACAAATGGCTTAGATTATCAATATTTAATAGAGTTAACGCTCGAGATACTAATCCAGCTTGCCATCGCCCCAAAACCTTTTTTGTTAATAAAAAATTGTCTCACCCTTTGAGGTCTCACAAGAAAAACTAAAATGCAGTAACGTTTGTCTTTGAAAAGTTTAAAAAAGAAAGGCATTTGTTCCCGCGAAACCCCGTCTTCTTTTCCATATCTCTCTAAGATTTCCTTCACTCGCTGCGGCGTGAGATTCTCAAACTGAAACACGCGTGATACCGTCGCTCGAAAAAAAACAGGTTCTCCGGAATTTTTAAAATAAACAACATCACCTTTCGCAATCCGATCCCACGGTACTCGCTTGCCCATATACCACCGCGATTCAATTGTTTTTTCCCCGCGAAGAATTTTCTCGGTAAACCCCCACGATTTCCGCATAATCGCAACGTGATCCATAAGTTTTACAGAAGACAAAACCTCAAAATATTCCGAGACTCACCTCGCCTCTTTATTATCCTCGTAAATACCAAAGATGTTTCCCTCAATATCTTTACAATACGCAAACCACGCGAGTCCCGGAATCGCCATCTTGGGAAGAGCAAGCGTTCCTCCTGCCGCCTCAACTTTTTTAATATACTCATCAACACTCGGCACACCGATAGTACAAACAAACGAGGTGACCGGCTCCCCGCCCTTCGGCGTTGGTCCCTGTCGTCCCACAATTCCTCCGTTGATACCCGGCTCAGCGCTTCCCTCTGGTGCTGTCATCACGATCCAATAATCAACAACAGGGATTGCCTGCCCGCCCGAAGCCTTTGGCGAAGGAGGGTCCCATTTGCGGATTTCCCAGCCGAAAACATTTTTATAAAATTCCGCCACCTTCGCGGTATCCGCCGCGTGAATTTCAAAATGTATAACTCTATTATTCATAGTTTAGAAGAAATTAAGGAAGTTGGGGCAAGGTTTCCGCCGCCTGTTCAAAACCGTGGTCATACCCGACATAGTAACCAAGACCAACCCCAAGAACCAAAGCTACAAAAGCGACAATAAATATATTTTTCATATATTTATTTTCTCTCATTTCGCCCCTATTCGTAAAGTGTAAATATCCTCTCCTCCTGTTTAAAGACTCTTCTCTTCAATATCCTTTACTACATCAAAAAACACCACGTTTGCTCTCCGAGTTTTTTTAGTAATTTCTTCAACTGAATTTACCTTATAGAAATCTTCAAGCTGAGAGATTATTTCCTCAGGTAAATCGCGTTTAATATGTTTCAGATAGAATACTCGTTTTGTCGACTCATACTTAATCCTCAAAATTTCAACAAGCGGTCGAAGTACAGATGAATGATAATAACCAAGCGCTTCCAAGAAATTCTTGCGCTCAGTTCCTTTCTTAACCCATGCCTGGAAGAAAAGAAACGTTTTCTTAAGTTCCTTGACGCGTTCTCGAACTGATTTCCGAAACTTCTCTTGATCGAGACTGCTGTACTGTATGACTTTTTTCTTATCAAACAATATTTTTACAACTTCATCTTTATATTCGGTCGTAAGCTGTGCTCCACGATTATTACTCTGAACGCAAACATCAATGATTAAAAACTCGGAGGTCCTTGAAAGATGAAAAAACACCTGCCGTATGTGGGGGTGGGGATGATTAACTTCGTGTTCAAAATCAAGCGGCGCGATTTCTGATAAAATTGCGAACATTTCCTATGGTTTCGTCTTCCCTTCCATCCGCAACATCAAGCCAGACATCAAGATCAGAATACTGGTCAGTCGTACCGATTGCGTCCGATCCCTCAAGCCAAGACGCAAAAACGAACGGACTACTTTTCAACCCATCTTCAAGAGCCTTAACGATTTGTTCTCGTTCTATTTTCATATGATTTCCTCTTAAGCCACAGCGGACTGTGTCCGCCGAAGTCCCGCAGTATTGCGGGGCGAAGGCGGTGTTTTTTGATTGATGTTCGAACATTCTTTGAGCAAACCCCCAACTAAGGAAGCCAGCCCGCCGCCGCTCGCTGGCACTCGCCACCAAGCAAAAAAGTTTTCTTCGCTTTTCTTGATTTGCGTGCGCCGGATTTTTTCTTCTAAAAGGAAAGGAAAACTTTTTTGCTTGGTTCTGCTCTCAATGAGCAGGGCGGCGGGCTTGGCCTCTATTTTTTGCAAGAACACGGCGGAATTCCCCCCACACCCCCCTTCCGCCGTGTTCTTGCGGGGACGGACGGGATTTTTGGCGGCGACAAGATTATTCTCTGATCCCAATCGGCTTGCTCTGACTTTTGGCGAAGTCGTAAATACCTTTGTCGCCAAAATGGTATATTCCTACGATATTTGCCAATTGAATCTGTAAAGTATCGTAATAAAAATCTCTTTCGCCTGTTTTAAAATTTGAAACGCTAACTCTTGGCACCGGCACAAAATATCGGTGTCCGTCCAGAGAAACAAACAATTCTTTTTCAAGCAACATCGCATTTGCTTCCAATCGAACATAGTAAGAAGCATTGTTTGTTTTGTCGGGATAAAGAGCATCGTTCATCCACTCCTCATGGAAATTTTCCACGAGCTCTTTATCCCAATCTATAACAATCTGAAAATTGGGATATTTTTTGTGGCGATAAAAAGATAGGTGATTTTCTATCCCTTGAAACTTTTCCCAATTTTCAGGATTTTTTAGGTATTTCTTGAAACGCTTAATAGGATTTACAAATGAAATGTAAGTAAAATATGTTCCGACTAAAGTCGCAACTAAACCTAATAGTCCAATCAGCAAACTGATAATTGTTATCAAATCGTTGTTCATAATTTTTGCATTATATTGCTAACGACTTTTGTGGAGTTTTGTTTTATATCATGCTCCCAAAAGCGCAAAACAATCCAGCCATTTTTCCGCAAGTAAGCTGTGGTTTTTCTGTCCCGCCTGCGATTATTTTGTATCTTTTCCCGCCAAAAATTGTTTTTTAGTAGGTGCTTCCAACGGGGATAATACCAGCCGTGCCAAAAGTTACTATCAAGAAAAACGCAAATTTTGTCTTTTTGAAAAACTATATCCGGTTTTCCCTTGATTGATGCGACATTCGTCCGAAATCTTTTGCGAGTGGCTTTCCGTAAAGAAAGGATAAATTCTCGCTCGAATTTAGTATCTCTTGAACGGATTTTTGCCATCAACTCTGAACGCTTTTTTGCTGGGAGTAAGTCGTCGCTCCGTTCTTTTTTGAAATTTCTATTTAGATAATTTTCCGTCTTTTTCATAAAAGTCCCGCGTCAAAAATGTCGGAAGCTTTGACGCCGAACTTAACGAGGACAAATTTATCATTCAAAACCTTTTTCCACTGCTTCAAGCGATCACTTTCCAACTTATTACTTCGCCAATAGTAGATGAGAGTTTTAGCGTCCAGTTCCTTGATTTTCTTTTCAATCGCTTTCGCTCTGATATGCAAGCGATAAGCCAATTGTGGCACTACGACATTTTTGCCCTTAACTTTCAATTTAATTTGTCCACCGGCAGTAAATAAATCTCGCAAGTTAGCGGATACTGCGTTGTATTCAGCGATAAGATAAGCGGCCGCTCGTTCAAACTTTGTCGAGCTGTTGCCAAACATTTCAGGAAATAGAATCATCGCTTCAACGACAAAGTTTTCTTTTTCTTTGGCACTCAAACCCCTGAAGGGTTTGATAATCGGACTAACCGCCTTGTCGTCCCCGTCTTGATCTATCCACCATAATTCCTCACCCTCTTTCAGTTGCGAGCGATAATAATCTTTGATTTTTTGGATTGGGTTAGGGTCATTCCGTAGCGTGTCGTAATCAACGCCGATTTTATCGAAAATTGATTTGCCTGAAGGCAAGTTCATATTTATTCGGTAGCGGGGAGAATGGGTAACGCTAATTTCTGGCAAACATTCTTGATAAAGTCGGTAACGAATATCCAGCTTGCCTCCGAATTTTCCAAACACGATATAAATTCTTTCAACATCTTCGATTCGTGAAGATTCAAGAACGCTATTTCCTGTTGAAGTCCAATGATCGTTGGCTGTCATCTTAACTTCAACACCAAAATATTTATTGGCAATAATGTCGGGAAAAGCGTGTGTTCCTGTTTGTTTAACTGTTCCCTCGAAAGTCGTGCCTTTCGCCGCTTCACGCATTTGCTCAAAAACTATCGTTTCAAAATAGGTCGGCGAGATATTTTTCTTATCGCTCAAAAAGACCAATATTAACTTTCTTGATTTCTCAAGCAAGGCAATAAAATCTTTTTCTTTGGCGTTGGGTTTTGCGACGTAAATCATAATTATTTCAAATTTTTATCTAAAAACTTTTCAATCGCTGTGGCGACGTGCCAAGCCAAAACAGGTGGTACGGCATTACCAATCTGTTTATAAGCCGACGAAGTAGACGGATAAAAGATAAAATCGTCTGGAAAAGATTGAATCCGTGCTGCCTCTCTCGCCGACAATCTTCTTTTTCCGTTCCAATGATACTCTATGTTTCCGTGGTGTTCCGTTCGCATTGTTGGTCCCGGCTTATCCGCCGAGACAACCGAGTTTCCTTGTCCGTTATTCTTTTTCGCTTTTGACCAGTAATGGTTAGCGATTTTTCCTTCCTCCGCTTTCTCTAAATCGCCGATCGCTTGTTTTAAGTTGACCCAGTTCTTTTCTTCCAAAATTGGTTTTGGATGTTCAAAGGGCGGGAGTTTATCTTTTCTCGTTCCAACGATGATGACTCTTTCTCGTGTTTGCGGCACGCCGTAATCGGCGGCCGTAAGCAGTTTATAAACAACGTGGTATCCCAATTTTTCAAAATCTTTAATAATCGTTTGTATCGCTTCGCCGCCATTCATCGTGAGAAGTCCTCGGACGTTTTCGGCGACGAACAAAACTGGTTTAGTTCTTTTGATAACTTCCGCCATGCTTTGATAAAGCAAGCCACGCTTGCTATTAAATCCTTTTCTCTTTCCGGCGTGGCTGAAATCTTGGCAAGGAAAACCGCCAAGCACTATATCCACTTTTTGCGGTATTGGCTTTTCAAAAAAACCGGAATTGTGTTTACCGT
>Ga0209541_10002906_pt1 | contig 32010 bp, 29 predicted proteins | sample RifCSPlowO2_01_FD_184027 | JGI IMG/M metagenome (GOLD analysis project Ga0209541, IMG submission 184027) | Groundwater microbial communities from Rifle, Colorado - Rifle CSP2_plank lowO2_0.1 (SPAdes) (version 2) | ecosystem: Environmental > Aquatic > Deep subsurface > Groundwater | place... | reverse complement strand
CGCAATCACTGATGCGGATAATGGCATCATGAGCAACATCAACTAACCTTCGGGTAAGGTACCCTGCATCGGCAGTTTTGAGAGCAGAGTCAGTAAGCCCTTTACGTGACCCTCGGGTAGACGTAACGTATTCAAAAATAGAAAGTCCTTCTCTATAATTGCTCTTGGTCGGAAGCTCAACGATCTTACCCAACGGGTCAACAACCAAACCTTTTATTGCAGAAAGCTGTTTCAGTTGATCTTTTGATGCCCGCGCCCCACCGGAGTCAATAATCATTTTGACTGGATTATCTTCCGGCATGTGCTGCCAGGTTAAATCAGCAATTCGTTCTGTTACCTCAATCCAAATTTCATTGGACAATCGTTTCTTCTCTTCCAGTGTGATAAGTCCTTGTTGATAGTTTCTATCCACCTCTTTAACTTTATCGCTCGCTTCGTTAATGATGCTCGCTTTTTGAGGAATCATTTCACAGTCAAATACAGAAACAGACAATCCTCCTGAAATAGTTGCCCCGAAAAATCCAATATCTTTTATCGCGTCAATCAATCTTGTTACCTCTTCTTTGCTGTAGTGAGAAAGAGCTTTGGTGATAATCGATTTGACCATTGCGGCGTTTACTGAGGTATTCATGAACTGAAGCTCGGCAGGAAGAATTTCATTAAAGAGAATTCTTCCGACTGATGTCGTTATGCGCTTGCCATCAATTGAAACCTCGATGGGCACTCGAAGAGATAGTTGTCCCACCTGATATGCATAGATTGCTTCATGGTTATCACTAAATATTAATTTACGTGGAGACTTGCTTGTTTCTTTTTCAATGGTAGTGAGATAGTAGCAACCAAGAACCATTTCCTTGTTTGGCACTGTAATCGGCGATGCGTCAGCAGGTTTAAGAAGATTGTGTGTCGGTAGCATCAAGTGTATCGCTTCTTGCTGTGCTTTTTCTGAAAGCGGAATATGGACTGCCATCTGATCTCCATCAAAATCAGCGTTGTATCCGGCACAGACACACGGATGAATACGGATCGCAGACCCTTCAATAAGTATCGGGAAAAATGCTTGAATACCTAACTTATGAAGTGTGGGAGCACGATTGAGAAGAACCGGATGGTTTTTCGTAATTTCCTCAAGAATGTCGAATACCTCCGGCGTTCTCCGCTCCAAAACATTTTTGGCATTCTTCACGTTGGGAGCAATGCCACGAACAATGAGCTCACGAAGCACAAACGGTTTAAACATTTCCAAGGCCATTTCTTTCGGCAGTCCGCATTGAGTAAGTTTGAGCTCCGGACCGACAACAATAACGGATCGACCCGAGTAGTCAACACGCTTCCCCAATAAGTTTTGACGGAATCGGCCTTGTTTGCCGCGAAGCATGTCTGAAAGTGAACGAAGTGGTGCAATGACTGCCCGAGAGCTGGGACGTTGCGTTGCATCAATGAGACTGTCGACTGCTTCTTGAAGCATCCTCTTTTCGTTCCGCAGAATTATCTCCGGAGCACCCAAGTCCATGAGATGCTTTAATCTGTTGTTGCGATTTATGACTCTTCGATAGAGATCATTTAAGTCGCTGGTTGCAAACCGGCCGCCGGTGAGCTGCACCATTGGACGCAAATCCGGAGGTATTACCGGTAACATTTTCAATATCATCCATGAAGGGTTGATACCTGCTTTTCGCATTCCGTCGACCACACGAAGTCGTTTCGTTGCTTTGATGTGTCGCTGTCCCGTAGAGTTTTGAATTTCTTCCCGAAGAGTTGCGGCAACTTTATCAAGGTCAATATTTTTAATGACGTCAACCAAAGCCTCTGCTCCCATACCCACGGAGAAACATGAGGTGGCGTTGTAATCAAGAAGCCTAAGGTACTCATCTTCGGTAATGGTCGAAAGAGGTCGAATCCCTTTGACAATGGTGAGGAGAGAGTCAATAATTTCAGTAATTTTTTCTCTCTCTTGATCTGTTTCTTTATCGATCTCGCGAAGTTGTTGTCGCTCTTTGAGAGTAATTTCTGAAATAGCAAGCTCCTGTGCTTCCGGCCCTTTCACACGACTTCTGACATCGGCAACCTCGTCTTTCGTTTGCTTCTGTCTCGTTTCTTTCTCTCCCTTGGTCCGCTCTTCAAGTTCCCCGACTCTTCGCTTTCCCTCGTTGGCAATCTCAGCTAACACTGCTTTCTTTTTCACTTCATCGACATTGGTGACAAGGTATTGAGAAAAGTAAATTACTTCCTCAAGAGAGCGTGGACTCATATCGAGCATGAGAGAAATCTTCGACGGCGCACCCTTGAAAAACCACACATGAGCAACGGGGGTTGCAAGGGAAATATGTCCCATCCGCTCACGGCGAACTTTGCTTTGTGTCACTTCTACGCCACATTTATCACAGACGATACCACGATATCTGATCCTTTTGTATTTTCCGCAGTAACACTCCCAATCCTTCGTCGGTCCAAAAATCCGTTCATCGAAAAGCCCGTCTTTTTCCGGTTTAAGCGTTCTGTAATTAATCGTTTCCGGCTTGGTTACCTCACCAAACGACCACACCTTAACCTCTTCGGGCGAAGCGAGGGTAATTTTAAGACCTGAAAAATCGACTATGTTTGCAAAATTTCCTTTTTTATCCATATAAATATATATTAATTGGCTTTTTCTTCCGATTTCACTACTTGACCACTTGCTGCTGCGAGTTCTTCAGCTTTCTTTTTAATGTCATCTTCCCCTTGTACAACCTGTGCGCTTGGGGGAGGGGGAGCGACAGTAACAACTCCTGTGGGAACAACGGAAAGTCCCAATGCCTGGAGTTCCTTGACCAGCACTTTAAATGATTCAGGAACCGTTGACTGAGGAATATCAGTGCCCTTTACGATTGCCTCGAATGCTTTTGCGCGTCCGACAACGTCGTCTGATTTAATCGTCAACATTTCCTGCAAAATATGAGCAGCCCGATGCGCTTCCAACGCCCACACTTCCATTTCTCCCAAACGTTGTCCTCCCATTTGTGCTTTTCCTCCAAGCGGTTGCTGTGTAACGAGTGAGTATGGTCCGGTAGAACGAGCGTGTGTTTTGTCTTCCACCATGTGGATAAGCTTCATAATGTACCCAATACCTACAACAACTGGTTCCTCATATGGACTTCCCGATCGTCCATCAAAGAGCATTGCTTTTCCGTCTGCGGGAAGATGAGCGTCTGAGAGGAGGGAAACAATTCTTTTTTCGGGAACGTGCTCAAATACCGGGAGCGCTGTTTTAACTTTGAGATTTTTCGACGCTAACCCAAGAAGCGATTCCAGAAGTTGCCCAAGATTCATACGGGAAAGTACGGAAAGCGGAGAAATAATAATATCAACAATCGTCCCGTCAGAAAGATACGGCATGTCAGCAGCAGGAACTATTTTACTGATGACTCCTTTGTTGCCATGACGGCCGGCGAGTTTATCACCCGCAACAACTTTACGCATTTGCGCAACTTTGACTACTATTTTTCTATTCGTTCCCGGTTCAAGTTCATCGCCTTTTTCTTTATCAAGAATTTTTACGTCAATAACCGTCCCGCGCTCGCCATGAGGGACGCGTAAACTCGTATCACGTACTTCTCTTGCTTTTTCACCGAATATTGCCCGAAGAAGTCGCTCTTCTGCAGTGAGTTCTGTTTCTCCTTTCGGAGCAATTTTTCCAACTAAAATATCGTTTTGACGCACCTGTGCACCGACGACAACAATACCGTTTTCATCGAGGTTACGAAGCGCCTCTTCTCCAACATTAGGAATATCCCGGGTGGTTTCTTCGGGGCCTAATTTTGTATCAACAACACTACACTCATATTCCTCGATGTGAATGGAACTCAAAACATCTTCTTTGACCAACCGATCGGAGATAACAATGGCGTCCTCGTATCCCAAACCGTCAAAGCTCATGTACGCAATGACGAGGTTTGCTCCAAGAGCTAACTCTCCATCCAAACTTGCCGGTCCATCAATGAGAATTGATCCTTTACTAACTTTCTGGCCGGTCGATACCACCACGCGTTGGTTATAACAGGTCGACTGTGCTGTGCGTTCAAATTTATCCACTTCATACGAATCTTCATCACCGCTCTCTCCCTTGAAAACAACCGTCGATGCATCTGCAAATTGAACCACTCCGTCTTCTTTTACGCGTATGACTCTTCCCATCGTCGATGCAATGGAAGACTCCATGCCTGTCCCAACAATGGGAGATTCGGGACTCAAGAGAGGTACAGCTTGACACTGCATGTGTGTACCCATCAGTGCACGGTTTGCCTCATCGTGAGCAATAAAGGGAATAAGACTTGCCGGAACCCCCACAACTTGCCGCGGCACCATGTCTATATACTCAACATTCGTCGCATCTGTCTCGAGAAAGTCACCTTTAAATCGAACCGGTACGCGCTCGCTTGTAATATTTCCTGCTTCATCAAGATTTATCCCTGCCTCTGTAATATAGTGGTGCTGTTCGTCGCTTGCATCCAGATATACGATTTCATTGGTAACCCGCATGACGGGTTTTCCGCCACGACTTGTTTTTTCCACTTTTCGGTATGGTGTTTCCAAAAAACCATATTGATTGACCCGAGCATAGAGTGACATGTAGGTAACGAGTCCTATATTAGGTCCTTCCGGGCTTCGAACAGGACAAATTCTCCCGTATTGACTGGAGTTAATGTCACGAATGGAAAAGCTCGCGCGCTCACGGGAAATGCCGCCGACACCCATGACAGTGAGCCTTCTAAGATTATCTGTTTCTGCCAAAGGATTGGTTTGATCCAATATAGTTGAAAGTTGGCTTGTTCGGAAAAAATCATTGATTGCTGCAATGATTGGTCGGGCATTAACCAGCTGTGTCGGCGTCAAATCTTCAGCCGCTGGACCTGCAAGACTCATTTTTTCACGGACTGATCGCTCGAGTCGGAGAAGACCGACACGAAATGCACTCGTTGCAACCAACTCGCCCACTCTTCGAACCCTACGGTTTCCTAGATGATCAATGTCATCAAGATCACCTTTTCCGTTACCTAAACTGATAAGGTATTTTATCGCTCCTATAACGTCGTCTTTCGTCAATACCCAGTGCTCTCTATTATTGGCAACGTTAAGTCCGAGTTTTTTATTCATTTTATACCGACCGACTCGCTCAATGCTGTACCGTCTGTAGTCAAAAAACATCGTTCGTAAAAGTTCCTGAGCATTATCAAGAACAATCGGTTCTCCTGGTCTAAGCTTTCTGTAAAGTTCGAGGACAGCTTCTGTTTGATTTGTGGTAGGGTCTTTTTCGAGGGTTGCGTCAATGTAGCGGTGGTCTGGAGTTTCAACGTCAGCAAACTGCTTTTTAATTTCTTCGTTAGTACTTATGCCCAATGCACGAAGGAGTGTTGAGGCAACAAACTTGCGTCGTCTGTCAATCCGCACCATCAAAACATCATTTCGTGTGGCAATAAATTCCAGCCAACTTCCGTGCATTGGTCGAATTTCAGCGCCATACAGCGTTCTTCCTGTTACAGGATCGACAGAACCTGTAAAGTAGATACCTGGCGAGCGGACAATTTGATTGACGACGCATCGCTCAATGCCGTTAATAATAAACGTTCCGTTCTGGGTCTGTGCCGGAATGTCACCTAAAAATACCTCTTGTGTCATGCGGTGACCGGACTGTTTATTGGTAAGCGTGGTTGTCACCTTAAGAGGCATGTCGTAGGTCAAACCTTTTTCCTTGGCAAGAGCAGGTGTCAATCTTGGACGACTGAAGTAGTAGTCAAAAAATGACAGTTCCCAGTTTTTGCCCGTAAAGTCTGAAATAGGAGAAACTTCATTGAGAAGCTCACGAATGCCGGTTTCCAAAAACCACTGGTACGATTCCCGCTGTACCAGGGTAAGATCGAGGGGTGGAAGATTCGTATACTCCTTACCCCAGTACTGCCGTTTGGGAGAGATATCGTCTTTTGCCATCAGATATTAGTTCAATTAGTGAACAACAAAAACAAGCGAACAATGAACGTTCGCCTTTGTTGGCTATTCAATTACTACCCATTATACCGCGCTTTTACCCCTTGTCAAGGGTGGTTCCGGAGGAGCAAGATTCGGATCATAAATGACTCTCTTGTTGTTGCATATTTCACAAATAAGACTTAGTGGATTTATTGTTGTAACTTTTCCTATTGTTCATATACATACTCCGTGAGCCAAAATGTGTAATCGCGTACCTTTCTTAACTTCTATAGTCTTTCCGCCAAATGTCATCGGTCTGCTTTCAGGTGATTCTGGCATAACGGAGGCTTATTGTAGCAAATGGAGGCAGATTTGTCGTTACGAGGGGGATTAAATAAGTTCTTCTTTGAGCCAATCGGAATATTTTTTATTCATGTGTATAAAAGGAATTGCAGCGATTTCGGGGGTTGAGTAGGAGTGAATTTTAGTAACTTCTTTTTCGACTTTCTTCCATTTTGACTCAAGCGTCTTACAAAGGAGTATTACCTCATTTGCTTCTTCAATTCTTCCCTTCTTAGGCGGCCATAGATACATCGAGTGAACATTATTAATAATGTTGACACATGCCACCAGTCGCTTTTTGAGAAGCTCTCTCCCAATCCTCTCCGCCTCCTCTCTGTCTTCGCAGGTTATATAAACGAGAATTATATTAGACATAAGCAGCAAACTTTTTCCCAATGTTAAACTGAGAAAAGACATAAATAATAAGATTGGCGAAGAAAACATATAAAGGAAAACCGTAATACGCGAGTGTCCAATCTGTAACTGTTAGAAGGGTGAGCAAGCCATTTATTGAGTCAGCGAGCCACGGCCAGGCAATTTCTGTTTCGGGATAACGATAGGCTTTCACTATCGTGGGCACCGCAGCCAAGCCATCTGCTGCTATGCTTAGTAAAATTGCGATATTTCCTTCTTTTGTTACAAACCAAAGAATAAGACCAAGTAAGGAAAATGCGCCGCACAAAAAATCAAATTTCGTTAATTTCCATTCTGCTTTTTTATTTACAAAGGATGCTAAAAATATCATGAGTGGAATAAATCCGACAATGAATGTCATAAGCGACTGTATCCCTACTCCCTTTTGAATTTCAGCTGCAAAGGCAATGAGCGGAGGAATTGACCAGAGAAGAAACGAAACGCGATTCGGTTTGACATTCCCTCTGATCGTACTAATGAGATACCACAAGCCGCCTACCGATCCAATAATAACTGCAGCAATTACGAAATATGAGGGCAACATGGTTTGAGAGTATATCAAAAATTAACGTATCTTTTGAAATTTTTTTAACCCGGCTTTACCAAATTCTAACCAATTTCTTGTTTGCCTGCTCGTATCATTCTCGGCTTTGATGGCATGCGTCATTCCGATAACCAGAATAGCGTATTGTGTTTTGACTAAAACAGGCAACACTCTTTGTTCCTCTCTAGAAAAATAATGAAACTTTTTATATTCTTCAACTACATCCTTAATAGCTAACACAGTTTCTTCTAAACCCATGTCAATCGTAAAATTTGCCAGAAATGTCGCTGTATCAATAACAGAAGCATTATAGTCCATGCACCCCAAATCGAGAACACAGTAATTTCCATGCATATCCTTCAAAACATTCTCTCGTTCGAGTGTTCCATGAATAACGCTGTGATGAAATTTTGAAAAATTAATTACCTGGAACTCTTCAAGAATTTGTCTCATTTCTTTTCTTTCATCTTGTGGCAATATATTTTCTTGTTTATCGAACACGTCTTTAAAATTTACAATCCCCAACGTGTCGTTATAATGCGCAGGCTTAAGTGCTGATCGATGCATGAGTGCCATAAAGCGGCTAATTGTCATAATATCTTGATTTTTAATCGGAAGTTTAAGGAATGATTTACCCTTAAAAAATTCCATGACACAGGTGTAGACTTCTTGAGTTTTTCCTTTTGTAAGGAAAATATATTCATTATCTTTAGTCACTCGAAGTTTCGGTGTCGGAACACCAAGTTTTGCAAATTCAATATAGCCTTCGACATTTTCCTTCACGCGGGATAAAGATTTTTCCCTGGAGAAAATTTTGACGACGAAGATTCCCTGCGATGTATGCAGTTTGATGTTTAACTCTTGATAACCAATCGGGAATCTCGAAAACTTTTGAATTGTTCCTAGTTGAAATTCTTCTGTAACCAATCGAAGAAAGTCTTTTAATGACCCTTTGATATCCGGTCTATCAAGCCATAATTTCATATTATTTTATGGCGATTTGGATCAAATTTGGGTGCGGTGGCCATAAATATACGAAAATTTCCTTCCCAGAAGTACTTTTCGCCCGGAAGGATAAGGAGAGTATCTCCTTGAGAGAATCGAAATTCTTTTCCGTCTACTTCTACTTTCCCTGTTCCAGAAAGCACATACACCAACTCTTTAAACACTTCGTTTCTCACAAATCCTTTTTCCGGATATCTCCCGTTTATATCTGCAATAGCACCACTTATGTCCTCATTGTCCATGAGATATTCATAAATTGCTGTAGAGAAAGAGGCATTGACTTGATTTGCTTGATTCTTCTTTACGATTTGCATATTTAATGTTTTATTGGATTATACTTTCCTTTACTATACCTTAATCTTACTTTTGTGATATCTTCCTTTATTGCCTTTTGTTCACTCTGAGTTTTATATTCCGCTGCATCAACATAGCAATGTCCAATGAACGTTACGTTTGTTCCTTTTCTTTTGAAATAAACCTCAGCCAGTTTATTGTTAATAATTGCAAAGCACCAATTCATATCCCTCATTATACTTAAAGATGACTTAAAATGCGCAAAAAAGATTATGTTATCTTGTTTCGAAACATGGTAACATAGAAGTATGACACAAGTATCGAGAATTCCACTACGAAAAGAGGTAGAACAACGAGTATACGAAGTGTTGATGGAAAGTGTGGCGGCGGCAACATCAAAAAGCACTGTATCAAGACTCCTTGATGATCTCCTTTCTCCAACCGAACGACTGATGATTGCTAAACGATTGTCGATTGCCCTTCTTCTTCTCAAAAAATATGATCAGAGAACTATTTCTCGATGGCTTAAAGTAAGCCTAGGGACAGTGAGTAAAATCAGTCTCGTATTGCAAAAAGGTCACGGAGGCTATCAGTCTGTCATCGGATCGATCTTACGAAAAGAGGAACTAAAAGCTCTCATTGAAAAAATCGACGCCGCATTAGCAAATATGCTTCCTCAGTTTGGACGAGATTTACGGGGTTGGAGAAAACGTCGTTGGGAAGCAAGAATCGCAAATCAAAAACCTTTCTAGCATAGCTAGAAATATGTTACCATGTTTCGAAACATGGTAACATCTATTACTTCTTTCCTCTATCTCGTTTATAATACGTAATCATGAAATCTTCTGATGTCCGACGAAAATACATTGAGTTTTTTAAGGCAAGGGGGCATGTGGAGATTCCGTCTGCTCCACTGGTTCCTGAGAATGACTCTACTACCCTTTTTACGAGTTCCGGTATGCAGCCGCTCGTCCCCTACCTCCTGGGAGAGTCGCATCCATTAGGAAAACGGCTGGTGAACAGTCAAAAATCATTTCGAGCAGGTGATATTGAAGAAGTCGGTGACAATCGACACACCACGTTTTTTGAAATGCTTGGAAATTGGTCGTTCGGTGATTATTTCAAAAAAGAACAGCTTCCATGGATTTGGGAATTTCTGACAAAAGAATTACATCTTCCAAAAGAAAAACTATATGTATCTGTTTTTGAGGGAAATAAAGACGTTCCTAAAGATGAAGAGTCTGCGGGTATTTGGAAAAAATTAGGCATTCCGGATAGTCGATTATTTTATTACGGAGTCGATAAGAACTGGTGGAGTAGGTCCGGAGAGCCTGACAAGATGCCGGCGGGTGAACCCGGAGGACCGGATAGTGAAGTATTTTTTGATTTCGAAAAACCGATACATGATGGGTGTCACCCAAACTGTAATTGCGGAAGATTTTTGGAAATCGCAAATTCCGTTTTCATGCAATATCAGAAACAGAAGGACGGAAGTATTGTTGAATTACCGAATAAAAATGTGGATTTCGGCGGCGGATTGGAACGATTAACAGCAGCAACAAACAATGATCCGGATGTATTTAATATTGATATTTTTTTCGGCGCAAAGAAACTTCTGAAAGAAGACAAGAAAAACGTTCGGGTAGTTTTGGATCATGTTCGGGCTGCGATGTTTATCATCGACGCAGGCGTCCTCCCCTCAAACAAAACGCAGGGATATATTTTACGGAGGTTAATTCGACGTGCAGCAGTTCATTCCAAGGCTACATTACAAGTGCTAAACGAGTTCATTCAGTTTTACGGTTTGCCTTCATCAGAGCAGATCTCAAAAATATTTTCAGATGAACTGACTAGGTTTGATGCCGTTCTTGAAAAAGGAATGAAAATGGTCGGAAACGTTCCCCCGTTTGACCTTTTTCAAACGTATGGATTTCCACCTGAAATCATTCAAGAGCTTTTTAAACAAAAAGGATTGAATTTTGATAAGTATGACTTTGAAGAAAAATTCAAAACCCATCAAAATCTTTCGCGAACGGCGGCTGCTGGAATGTTTAAGGGCGGGCTTGCTGACCAAAGTGAACAGACAGTAAAACTTCACACCACCCATCACCTCCTTCTTGCTTCCCTTCAAAAGATCGTCGATCCGAGCATAAAACAGCGCGGAAGCAATATCACTGCAGAACGTCTGCGTATGGATTTCAATTTTGAAAGAAAACTCACTCCAGAAGAAATAAAGAAAATTGAAACATTAGTCAATGAAAAAATAAAAGAAAATTTAAAAGTAAGCCGAGTGGAAATGACACGTGAAGAAGCAGAAAAAATAGGCGCACAAATGGAGTTTGGCCATAAGTACCCGGATCGGGTTAGTGTCTACTTTGTCGGACCTGCCTCGCCGGCAGGCGGGCCGAAGGAGGAGTATTTTTCTGCGGAATTCTGCGGGGGTCCTCACGTTTCCTTTACAGGTGCCATAGGGCGCTTTACAATAATGAAAGAGGAATCTGCTGGCGCAGGTATTCGACGGATCTACGCCGGGATATCCACCGATGAAACTTCCAAACCCAATCCAGAGTCTCTTTCGACCAAAACAGGTGACTGAAGTCTTTCTCTCCCTCATTCTCTTGCCGGACGGTGTTATCGCTGCCGGCTGGCATATGGACGCTTCAAATAATCCTATTGCGATTGGATTCTCACGCGAAACCTTAGAGAACGACAATTGGGAAGACAGAACAAAAGCTGCTGATCGTACCATTGCAGCGCTTGAGGAAAAACTTGATGAAAATGCACAAATCCGGAAAGTCGTGCTGGGTTTACCTATTGAATATTTAACCAATGACGGCGATATTAACCCCGACGTTCGAACCCAGATGAAACAACTCACACAGGTCCTGGATCTTACACCCATGGGATTTGTCTCTGTACCGGCGGCAATTGTGTATTCGTTGAAAAAAACGGAAGGAGTCCCGCCAAGTGTTATTCTTTTAGGATTTAGTGATCATCGTGTCGTTATTTCTGTGTATAAGGTCGGCCTGCTTATAGGACAAGAGACTATTGATCGCGGTGATAATCTTCCAACCTCAATTGAACACGTGTTGAAACAATTTAAAGAACTTGAGGTATTGCCTTCTCGTATAATCCTCTATGGTGCCTCCGATGATCTTATTGAAGAAAATAAAGCTGATTTAATGCGTCACCCCTGGCCGACAAAAGCAAATTTCCTTCACTTTCCGAAGTTCGACCATATACCAATTAGTTCCATCGTAGAATCCGTATCTCTTGCGGGTGCAAGTGAAATGACAACAGCTCTCCGGGAGGAGCCGGTCGAAACTAAACCCGAACCGCGGGAGTCGCAGCAAAACATTGAGATTGTTGAACCGGAAACTCTTGGGTTTGCAAATGAAGACGTTCTGGAAAGAACGCAGCCAGAAGAAAAACCAAAGCAAAAATTTTCATTGCCAAAACTTCCATCCCTTCCCTCATTCCCTATCCAAGGTAACGGAATGTATATTGGGCTCACGGGAATTCTTCTTTTAATTATTTTAGGTTTGTTCGTTTGGATACTGCCTAAAGCAACGGTTACCGTTCTTGTTCTCCCCCAAACACTTGAAACAACATTGCCAATGACGGTTGATCCAAAATCGACGGTCGCAGACAGTCAAACAAGTATTATTCCGGGACATACTCGTGAAGATTCATTGTCGGGAGAAAAAACAATTCCGGTTTCCGGAACAAAGAAAATCGGTGATCCGGCTAAAGGTGGTATAACGATTTATAACAAAAGTTTAAACAGCAGAACATTTAAAAAAGGCTCTATCCTTGCTGCTTCAGGAATACAATTTACACTTGATGCAGACGTCGAGGTTGTCGAAGCTGCTGAAAGTATAGGATCCATTACTTTTGGAAAAGCAACGGGTAGCGTTACGGCGAAAGAAATTGGTCCGGAAGGAAATCTTCCTGCCGGAACTGATTTCACATTTTCGGAAATTGGAACAAGTATTGCGATTGCACGAAACGACGAGAAGTTTGCCGGAGGTACAAGCCGTGAAGTAACAGTCGTCACACGAAGTGACTACGATGCACTCGTTACCCAACTTACCGAGGAGTTACTTCAACAAACAAAAGAAAAATTGGCAACAAGTATTTCAGGAGGTGAAAAACTGATTGATGCGACTCTCAAAACATCGGTGACAGAAAAAACATTTACACAGGAGTTGGATCAGGAGGCAAAAGAGTTAGCCGGCAAAATTACAATTACCGTTTCAGGAATTTCCTACAGCGAAACGGATGTTGTAGCGTTATTTACCGATCGGGTCTCATCACAACTTATGCCGGGGTATGCTTTTGATAATAACAGTACGGACATAGAGGTGAAGGGAGTACAGGTAAAAAAGGACGGAACTACTACTGTGACAACTCATGTCCGCGGATCAGCGCTCCCCTCTTTAGATAGTGATGCTATTCGAAAGGGAGTTGCCGGTAAAAGCGTCACGAAAGCGCAGGAATACTTAAAGACAACAGGAGGTGTTGCAGGAGCCGAATTTCGTTTTCGGTGGGCAGTATTCCCCAATCGACTCCCTATAAATCGAAACAATATATCTGTCACTATCTCTGCACAAAAAATTTAGAGAAGTAACCATGCCACAGTACCAATATGTTAAGGCAGAACCCAAGAAGCGACGAGTGAAAAAACTCGGGCTACTCCCGTGGTCGCTTATGGCTGCAGGAAGTTTCATCATTCTCTGGACTATCTGGCCTATCGCATCATTTGTTTTCCTCCAACAACCACTCTTAGGGGTCACCATTTCACCTCTCTCTCAGAAAAGCAGTGTCGTTTTAGGCGAATCGCTCGACTACACTGATCCCAACACATGGTTTCCTACAAAACCCCAAAAAAAAATGGTCGCTCCGGTCAATAGCTACCAGATTAGCATTCCTAAATTAAACATTGTTAATGCTACCGTAATTATCGCCGGTGATGATCTTAAAAAGAGTCTCATTCATTACGGAGGAACAGGGCTCCCCGGACAGTACGGCACTGCTGTTATTTTTGGGCACTCGACACTTCCCCAATTTTTCAATCCTAAAGACTACGCAACTATATTCTCAACTCTTCCCACACTCGAGATTGATGATGAAATACTTGTCACCTACGACGGCATTACGTACCGATATGTTATCTTTGACATGACTATTACAAAACCAAATGATCTTTCTCCTTTGGAACAGCGATTCGATGACTCCTACATTACCCTCATTACCTGTGTCCCCCCCGGCACATATTGGCAACGCCTAAATGTGAAAGCAAAACTCAAAAAAATATGACTCAAGATACCCGCCAACAGGCTGCTATAGAAGCAATCAAAAAGAAGCTTGTAGGGAAATCTCTCTCCTACAATGAAATTTTTTCCATTATGGATGAAATTGCCAATAGAAAGCTCTCCCCTGTACTCACCACGTACTTTGCCGCTGCAGGATTTAAGGAAGGATTTAGCAATGAAGAACTCTATCACCTGACTCGTGCTATGGTTGCAACCGGACCCCGACTTCATTTACGCGGCATAGTTGCAGACAAGCATTCAACTGGTGGAGTTGCCGGTACCCGAACGACCATGATACTCGTCCCTATTGTTGCGGCTGCCGGCTTTCAAATCCCGAAAACCTCCTCGCGGGCAATTACTTCACCTGCCGGAACTGCTGATACGATGGAAGTTGTCGCTCCTGTAACGTTTACGCCGAAACAAATTGAACGACTCGTCGGAAGGACGGGCGGGTGTATTGTTTGGGGGGGACATTTAGGACTTGCTCCTGCTGATGATATTCTCATCCAGGTTGAACAGCCACTTGCCTTCGAATCATTTGACAAAATTATCGTATCTATCATGGCCAAAAAGGTTGCTTCGGGAGCAACGCATCTTGTCCTCGATATTCCGGTCGGACCGACTATGAAAATTCAGCACTTTAAAGATGCCGATGTCATCGTAAAAAAATTCACATTCCTTGCAAAGAAATTCGGCATCAAAGTCGTTTTTGACGTTAATGAATCGCGGCAATCAGCAGGACGCGGGGTGGGTCCTATTCTTGAAGCACGCGATGTATTCCAGGTTCTTGAACAGTCCCCTGACCGCCCGCTTGGACTCGAGGCAAAAGCACTGCGGCTTGCCGGAAAACTTTTGGAATTATGCTATTCCCAGTCAAAGAAAAAGAAAGCTATTAATGCTGAAGATGTGGCAAAAGAAATGCTTACTTCAGGTAGTGCTCTTAAGAAAATGCAGGAAATTATAAAAGCGCAGGGAGGAGACAGTCATGTTCAAAGTGGTCAACTCTTACCCGGAAAAGAACGTTACGAACTTAAATCGCATCGTCGCGGGAGAGTCATTTCAATCAACAATAAACAGATAACTGTCATTTGTCGCATTTTAGGATGCCCGACGGATAAAAAAGCCGGGATGTACCTTAATCGAAAACTTGAAGAGTCTGTGGACAAAGGTGATATACTTACCTCGCTTTATAGTTCAGACAAGTGGAGACTAAAAGAAGCTGTAGAAACACTTAAAAATATACCGGTGTACACAATAGAATAATATGCCAGGGAGTAGAATTTCGACACGCTTTTATTCTTTGCTCGAAATTCAAGTCTACCTGGAAGTATAAAGATAATTACTTAACAGAAAGGATACTGAAATTTCGAAAGCGTAAAAAGCAAAGGTCGAAATTTCACTCCCTGGTATGTTTAAAAATATTATTTCACCAGTTCAAGCATGGCTACTGTCTCAAGGCCGTTGTGTCGGTTGCGGAAGGGAGCTTCCGCAAAAAAAGGGCAAGGGATTGGTGCGAGTTGACTGTCAATGTAATCGCATTTACATGTATGATGCCGCTTCGAATACATACCGAAGGGCAAGTCTTAATGAAATCAAATAATACCGTTCCAAAAAGAGTCATTATTTTTTTTGTGGTCCTGATTCTTCTTCTCCTTGGTTCGTGGTTGTGGTGGATTGACGGAACGTCTCCTGTTGCACCACTTGATCCGAAACCCATAATGTTTGTCGTGCGACAGGGGGATGGTGTTCGTACTATTGCAGCAAATTTAGCAAACCAAAATCTCATCCGAAGTTCTACTGCATTTTTCGTACTCGTTAAAATCATGGGGTTGGAAAAATCCCTTCAGGCAGGTGATTTCCGTCTCAACCGTGCTTTGGGTGCAGACGAAATCGCATCTGAGTTGACGCACGGCTACCTTGATGTATGGGTAACGACTCTTGAGGGATGGCGCAATGAGGAGATTGCCAATCAACTGGCAAAAGATCTCGATATTCCGGAAGGAGAATTTCTCAAAGTCGCACAAGAAGGATACATGTTCCCGGATACGTACCTTATCCCGCGCGACGCATCAGCCGCTGCAATTGCCAACATATTCCGCAGTACCTTTGATCAAAAAATAACTGAACAAATGAAGGTAGATGCGCAAAAACAGGGATTAACGGTTGAAGAGGTAATAATTTTAGCCTCCATTGTTGAAAGGGAGGGTCGGACAAGTGAAGATAGACCGGTGATTGCAGGCATACTTCTCAAACGTCTCAACGCTGACTGGCCGCTCCAAGCTGATGCAACACTTCAGTACGCCCTTGGGTATCAGGCTACAGAAAAAAGTTGGTGGAAAAAAAGTCTGACAACGGAAGACAAAAAAATCCGATCAGCATTTAATACCTACCTCAACCCCGGATTGCCGCCCAGACCCATAAGTAGTCCCGGGTTGGCTTCATTGAAGGCAGTCATATACCCGCAGGAATCAGCCTTTTGGTTTTACCTTCATGATAACGACGGCAATGTTCACTATGCGGCAACGATTGAAGAACACAACGAAAATATCGCTCGATACTTGCAGTAAATGAAATGGTATTTCGTCATCATGCTTCTCCTCTTCCCCTTTTTCTATCCTCGCATTAGTCTTGCTGAAGAGATTCAGTCGTTTGATACCAACATAACAATAGAGGCCAACGGATTAATCGATGTTTCTGAAACAATTGATTACGATTTTGGACAAGAAAGTCGGCATGGAATATTCCGAACCATTCCGTTTGTAAAAACAAATCAAGACAACAAGAAATTTAAACTCGATTTTACAAATATTTCAGTATCCGATCAATTTTCGAAATCGTTTGAAGACTCATCAATGACACTCAAAATTGGCGATCCGAATAAAACTATTACGGGAACTCATTCGTACACAATTGGCTATACGGTTATCGGAGCTCTAACCTATTTTTCTGACCACGATGAACTCTATTGGAACGTTACGGGCAATGACTGGCCTGTATCAATAAATGCTGCAGGTGTAACTATTAATCTACCGGAAGATATACTAAAACAAGATATCCGAGCAGAATGCTTCACTGGTCCTATCGGAAATACAGCACAAAACTGCGATGTCACGACACGTGATGCGCAAGTTCACGTATCTACCAATGCCGCATTATCTCCCGATGAAGGGTTAACGATTGTCGTTGGTTTTCCAAAAGGAATTGTAGCAGTCCTCGAACCAAAACCATACGGCCCCTCACCATTACTTACCGGATTGGGCATTCTCGTAGCGTCATTGTGGTACATCGTCTACCCCATCTCTCTTCCTATCAAATGGTGGAAGTATGGCCGTGATCCACGACCGGCAATAGGAGAAACCAAAGCCTGGTTTGACGCACCTAAAACCCGGTCTTTGCGGTCGCTTACCCCAGGAGAAACCGGTGCATTGATCGACGAGCGCGTCGATCTTGATGACATCTGTGCAACTATTGTCGACCTTGCCCGACGGGAGTATCTCAAGATTATTGAAAATAAAAAGAATGATTTCACTCTTTCAAAACAAAAAGAATTTAAAAATGATTCATCTTTAATGCCTTTTGAGTCACTTCTTCTGGAAAAAATATTTACCACCGATATTGTTCATGTCAAAGAATTAAAACTTGCTTCAGATATAGAAAAAATAAAAGAGAGTTTGTATGAAAGTTTTGTTACTGAAGGATTTTTCCCGAAAAATCCGCAAAAAATCCGTTCGTTTTACGAAATTATCCGCGTCCTGTCTCTCATGACATTTAATGTTCCTCTCTTTTTGAGTAGTCTTATTTTCGGAACGGGGATGCCGGTTAAAACTCCATACGGAAGTCAACAGGCTGCTGTCGCCCGGTCCTTGCGAAACTTTCTGGTTAGCCAGGAAAAGAAACTAACTCATCAGGCAAAAAATCAACTCATGTTTGAAAAACTACTCCCCTATGCAATTGCATTCAATGTCGAACGAATTTGGGCAAAACGATTCGAAGATATCGCAATGCAGCCTATCGATTGGTATTCTTCAACCAGTTACGGAACATTCAATAGTTCTGTATTTGTGAATTCTCTCAACTCCTCACTTTCTGCTGTTCGATCAGCTGCCACTCCGACCCGATCTTCGTCTGGCTTTTCATCGGGTTTTTCTGGCGGATCTTCCGGTGGAGGTGGGGGTGGCGGCGGAGGGGGAAGTTGGTAATATGAGACGGAAAGATCGAAACATTACGCATCTTATTCTCGGAGTTTTTGGTTTCGTCACGCTTGCCTGGTTTATAAATTCATTTCCCCCTGACAAATTAGTGTATCTTATCGTCTTTTATCTTACCGTCTTCCTGTCTTCTCTCTTCCTGTCTTTTTTTATTTTAAACAACACCCGTCTTTCTCTCTTACTATCTTTCACTCTTACCATCTTTCTCATTCTCCGATACCTCGACCTTCATCATCCGATCTATATCGTCCTTCTTCTCGCCTCCCTCATTTCTCTTGAGCTGTCTTTAAGGAAGCGATAATAATATGGCTCAAAATTGGAAAATTGAATACTATAAAACGGAGTCTTGACGATATCGCAATATTGTGATATTTTAAAACCAAAAGGAGTTTTTATGAACTGGGCAACACACAAAAAACAACTTCTTAAAGATTCCGCATTCCGCGCCGCACTTCGTGACTCTGCGCTGGAATATCGTATTGCCCGCGAAGTAATCACAAAGCGCATCAAACATAAACTTACCCAAAAACAACTTGCGCAACGGCTAAAAACCCGCCAGTCGGTCATTTCTCGGCTGGAGAACGCCAAAACAGTTCCATCCCTCTCATTTCTCAAACGCTTGGCAAAAGTTTTCGGTACCAAAGTATCCATATCCTTGTCACCACTCCCTTGAGCTCTCACTTCCGAAAGATAGATAGCCTATAGTTACAAACCTAACAAAATATGGTATTATCTTTTCATGTCCTGTTTAAGAGGTTAAAAACATGAAAATTAACACCGTTTTGTATGGGAGCGCGAAGGTCACAGATGTAAGTGAAGACAAAATTTTTGAAACCATCAATAGAGTTGTCTTGCTTCGCATAAAAACTATGATCCTCAAAAACCTGGGAAAAGAAGATGTTTTTGCGTTCAAAGAGGTTGTCAAAAAAAATGATCCAAAACTCTTCTTTGATTTTGCATATAAAAGAATTCCTCACCTTGCAGATAAAATTCATTCAGAAATCAGACAGCTCTCGCTTGAATTACAAAAAACACAATAAGCTATGGCTGACGCAAGGAAAGAACATAGAGAATTACCTATTACTCCCGATAGTCGAAGCTCGTTGCTCAGAACGCTCAATATAATGGAGCACAGAGCCGAAACTGGCCTCAATAAAGCACTCGCGGGGTTAGGCATAGAAGACGGCGATCCTGTGAAAGCACTGTACGAAAATTTGTCCCAAGACGGAATAAAAAAACCATGGTCTGTAAAAACATTTTTGAAAAATGTAGGTGACATAACGTGGGGAAGTTTTTGGGGGAAAGTAAGCACGATATCCGTTGCCATTGGCACCGGGTTGGGTATTATTCGCGAAGCAGCTCTGAATTGGGATTCGTTTCGAATTTTGTACAACAATGCAATCGCGTGGTCATTTGCCGATGTTGAGAAGGGTACTGATCCTTTAGCTACTCTCTCGACTGCCGCGACAGCTGCAATAGTCCTTGCAATTCCAACGTTAGCAGTTTCGACAGTCACTAAAATAACAGAAAGACGCACTGAGCAGCTTATAAATCGAGTAAACAGGGTTAATGCGGCGCGCAATGCAATAGAGGCGGGAGAAGCTAATTTAAATTACCTTATTGGACCAAACGTGCATATACTCGTGGGTAAATCTGATCCTTCCATCGAAACGCTCATAAAAATGTTTCATGACATTGGGATAGAGGTAATTACTTTTTGGGATGAGGCTAGAGCAATCTCCCCTAAAATAAATCCTTTTTGGCTGAAAACAAAGAATATGTGGACCCGTGCGGATGTACTCAATAAAGCCAGTCTTGAAAACGCTCTGTGTATGTTTGCAGAAGTATCGAAGGGGTCTGATGTGTTTCTTTCACGCAGAAGCGGAACATTTTCCAGGTTGTATGAAGATATGTCTGACGCTGAATCCCGAAATGCCAACACAAAAGCCAATTTTCTTCTAAGCCAAAGAGGAATAAAACGTGCAATTCCATTGGTAGCTGTTACGAATATAAAAAGAGCTGTAACTGGTAGTGTTGCAGGAGAAACCGATGCTATCTACGGAACAAAAAACGAAGGAGATCTTTACGCGAAGAACAGGCACATGCATGCGAGGCATGTAGATGGCATAGTCACGGGACTCATTGCTCAGATATCAAAAAAAAGTGGGTTCCCAGTAGAGCTCATGACTGACCCCCATAGACAACAAGAATATACACATACTTTTAACTTAGTAATCCATGACTATAATGAAAAATTATCTGAGGAAGGAAAGAAACAACCCGACAAATCTGCCCTACGGTACAAAACCGCCGAAGACGGAAATAAAAGCCTAACATGCTTCTACGGTGAGGATGATCAGGCAACATTAAAGCTGCTTGAAGGATTTCTAGAAGAAACTTCGCGAGAAGGAGATGTTCTGGCAATCATTAATGATCCTGAGGTCATAGGTGAACTTCCCGAAGAGATTAGAATAAGCAAAAAATACATCTGCGTTGGAGAAGTATTAGCGAAAGATCAATTTAGACAATTTGTTCAATTGGTTGACAACGAGGAGATTACACTTCCTGCTGAAATTCAGAGCAAACTAGATACGTATCGTGCAACGCCTCAGTTATTTTCTATTCAGAACCATTACGGAACCTTTGAACTTGACTCGTTTGTTTTTTCGCCTTGAGCTCTCCATACGGAAACGGTAGAATCAATTCATGAAATTCTATATCACTTGCGCCATTCCATACGTCAACGCCCCACCACACATAGGCCACGCTCTTGAATTCGTGCAGGGGGATGTTATAGCCCGGTATCACAAGCTTTTAGGAGATGAGGTGCTGCTTTTATCGGGTGGTGATGAGAATGCTGTCAAAAATGTGCAGGCGGCCCAAAAAGCAGGGGTTGCTGTTCAACAATTTATCGACGGGAATACTCAAAAGTTTTTCGAATTGACCAAAGAACTCGGATGTCAATTCGACATTTGGCAAAAAGGAAGTGACCAAACCCATCATTTTCCATCCAGTCAAAAATTATGGGATCTTTGTAAAAATGATATTTATAAAAAATCATATGAAGGACTTTACTGTGTAGGATGCGAAACTTTTTATACGACAGAGGAACTCAATGAAAATGGTGAGTGCGTTGAACATCCAGGGAAAAAACTCGATAAAGTTTCCGAAGAAAATTATTTTTTCCGATTATCGAACTTTCAAAAACAACTTATTGATCTTATTTCATCAGATTCTCTTAAAATAATCCCCGACTTTCGCAAAAACGAAGTTTTGTCGTTTCTTAAACAGCCCCTCCAAGATATAAGTATATCTCGAACAAATGCCCGAGCAAAAAACTGGGGTGTGCCGGTCCCGGGCGATGATACACAGCGTATGTATGTTTGGTTTGATGCATTAAACATTTATCAAAGCGGTGTGGGATTTGGATGGGATGAAGAAAAGTATTCCAAATGGTGGCCGGCTGACGTCCATGTCATTGGCAAAGGGATTATCCGGTTTCACGCGGTTTATTGGCCGGCATTCTTACTGTCGGCAAAATTATCTCTTCCGAAATCATTATTCGTTCACGGCTACTTTACCGTAAATGGTCAAAAAATGAGCAAAACTCTTGGCAATGTCATTGATCCATTTGAACTTATTAAAAAATACGGCGCAGACCCATTGCGTTACTATTTCCTGCGCGAAATTCCGTCAACAAGTGACGGAGATTTTTCAGAAAGAAGATTTAAAGAATTATACAATGCCGATTTAGCGAATGGCTTGGGAAACTTGGTAGCTCGTGTAGCAAAATTATGTGAAACAAATAATATTACTGTTCCTGTAAAACAATATAAAAGGATACCGACTGAAATTGATGAGCATCTTAAAGAATTTCAATTTGAGAAGGCGCTAGAATTTATTTGGGTTGAAATCACAACACTTGATCATAGGATCGAAAAAGAAAAACCATGGAATCTTACTGGAAAGGTATTGCAGGAGGTACTTATATTTCTTGTTGATCAAATCAATAACATCGCGATAGAGCTTCAGCCCTTTCTCCCCGAAACAGCACAAAAAATTCTTTCACAATTCAAAGGCCCAACGATCAAAACACAGTCCGCTCTGTTTCCGAGACTTACATAAACAGAGTGAGATAAAATCTCGCTATGTGGATATTTTTTGCAATTCTGACAATATTTTCCTATGCGTTAATGGATTTCTTTATTAAGAAATCCGCTGGAAAAGTTGATGACGCTTTTGGCGCATTTCTTATAAATATTTTCTCTACATTACCTCCTCTCATTTGGTTCATCTCAACTAAGTTGTCTGGAAAAGAAATTCTAACCTCAAGAGAAGGTTTTATATTTCCCGCTATCGCAGGAATTTCGATTGGGTTTGGGTCGATTTTTTTTATAAAAATGTTCTCGCTTGGCACAAATTTATCGATAGGAGTACCTTTTGTAAGAATCGGAATTGTATTACTTGCTGTTGTTTTGGGTATATTTGTTTTGAAAGAAACACTCTCACTCAAACAGTTATTTGGATTTATAATTTCTATAGTAGGCTTATATCTTTTGATAGCGAAGTAGAATTCTTATGTATATCGACACCCACTGTCACCTCACATTCCCGCAGTATAAAGAAGATCAGGCGATGGTGATTGGGAATGCAAAAAAAGCGGGGGTCAAGAAATTTATTAATCCCGGTGTTGATCCGATTTCCTGCCGGTTAGTAGTGGATCTTGCAAAAAAACACCCGGGTGTAATCTTTGCAAGCGTTGGTTTTCACCCGTATGAAGCGCAGGAGATTAAAGATGTAAGTCTGCTCGAGTCACTCGTCAAGTCATCCCGGCCACCGAGCCGGGATCCCAATGGATTCCGGGTCAAGCCCGGAATGACAACAATAGTAGCAATCGGTGAATGCGGATTGGATTACCATCAGTATAAAGGCCACGACGCATTAGGTCGAAAAGAAAATCAGAAGCAGTTATTCAAACTTCAATTAAAACTTGCACTAGAACATAATTTACCTGCCATCATGCACTGCCGCGATGCATATGAGGATTTCTTTGGCGTATTGGACAACTTACCCAACACCCCAAGAGGAGTAATTCATTGTTTTTCCGGAGGATTACAAGATTTACGCGATGCTCAAAAACATAAATTTTTTGTTGGGATTGATGGAAACGTCACGTATTCAAAACATCTTGAGATGATTGTTCCTCATATACCGATTTCAATGCTTCTTTTGGAAACGGACGCTCCGTTTCTCACCCCAGTTCCTCATCGCGGAAGCCGAAACGAACCCAAATATATTCCGCTTATTGCAAAAAAAATAGCCGAGCTTAAAAAAATCACCCCACGTGAGGTGGAAGAGGCAACGACGAAAAACGCACAAGAGCTATTTGGGATATAATTGACCATATGACCATCTCCGTTGTCATCCCCGCCTATAACGAAGAAAAGTATTTACCTCAAACACTTGCCTCTCTCAAAAAACTATCAAGAACACCTGACGAGATTATCGTCGTCAATGCATCATCGACAGATGCAACAAAAGATGTGGCACTCCGTTCCGGTACAAAAGTCATAACTGTCAAGAAAAGTACGATTGGGTATAGTCGTCAGGTTGGACTCAAGGCCGCAAAGAGTGAAGTCATTGTTTTCACTGACGCTGATGTGAATATCCCGTCCGATTGGCTCACACGAATGGAAACATATATCCAAAAACCCGGAGTAGTTGGTGTATTTGGAGGATTTCGAGTTCCCGACGGACCATGGTGGTATAAAATATATATAAATATTCTTCAGCCGGTTCTCAACATGGTTTATTTTTCAATTCTGCGCATTCCGATGGCAACAGGACAAAATATGGCGTTTTATAAAGAAAAAGCGCTGTCTGTCGGAGGATTCCCCGAAGAATTTCGAATCGCAGAGGATATCGAGATTGCACGCAGACTTATGCGAATTGGTAAAATTATATTCCGTCAGGATTTTTATGTCTGGGCATCCGGACGACGGGGGCATGAAGGTTTTGGACGTCTCATCCAGAGGATTTTCAAGGCATTTTTCTATTACTTTGTCTTCCGCAAAGCTGATAAGGTTGGGTTCCCCGATGTCCGATAAGGGTCCGCGTGGTATAATTTAGATTGATTCTATGCGCCAAATATTCTTGCGCTATCCAAGGAAAACCCAACGAATCCTCGAGATCTTTGTGCCTATTAGTTCATGGCTTCTCATAACCATGCCCTTATGGCTTTCGTTCTGGCACCCGGCGCTCGTTGCGTATTTCATCATAACCTTTGATGTGTATTGGTTCTATAAATCAGTTGCGCTTGTTTACTATGCAACCAGGTCGTTTATCACTCTGTCCGCTCACCAAACTGTTGATTGGCTAGGGCAAGTAAAACAGCTACCCAATTTCGACAAACTCTGGCATATTATCATCATTCCGGAATACCGTGAACCGCCCCATATTATCAGGCGGACTCTTGAAAATCTTAGTCGTCAAGATTTCCCAAAAGAACGGCTCATCATTGTACTGGCAACAGAAGCCAAAGACCCGAATGCAGCATCTGTGGGTGCTATTATGAAGCATGAGTTTGAAAGTGTGTTTGGTCATTTTGTCGTTACTCGACATATCCTACATAACGGCGAGGTCACTGGAAAATCCAGCAATATGGCGTGGGCGAGTAAACGGGTCGTCGAATATCTTAAAAAAAAGCATATTCCTCTTGATTTCGTCACGGTAACAAGCTGTGATGCCGATGCTTTTCTTCACCCCAAGTACTTCTCCTACCTTTCCTGGACGTTTCTCAAAGATACCGATCGCGCCTACCACTTCTACCAAGGCGCTATCCTTTTTTACAACAACATATGGCGAATCCCGCTTCCAAACAGATTTCTCAACACCCTCAACAGCATATGGAATCTCGCACTTCTGTCTCAACGGGGAAAACTTATTAATTTCTCCACGTATTCCCTCGCGCTACTTACTGCAGTCAAGGTTGGTCATTGGTCCGTTGACGTTATCCCTGAGGATTACCACATGTTTTTTAAAGTGTACTTTACCTTCGGCACGCGTGTTTCTACCGTGCCACTTTTTCTTCCGGTATTGGTTGATGCCGCAGAAAGTCATGGTTTCTTTCCAACCCTCGTTAACCAATATGAGCAGGCAAAGCGATGGGCGTGGGGGATTTCTGATTTACCGTACGTTATTCGGGAGGTTATTCTCCACGGAGAAATTCGATTTTTTGACCGCATGAGAAGGCTTTTACAACTTCTCGAACACCACATATTCTGGCCGGCAAACTGGTTTTTACTCACGATAGGAAGTTCCATTCCGCCTCTTGTTAATCCTTTGTTTGCCCGCACAGTTCTTGGACATAACCTTTCTCGTATTTCATCCGGCATTCTCACGCTTTCGACAGTTTTTCTTATTGCTGTATTTATTATCGACTGGCGGATTAAACCGCCAAAGCCTAAAGAGTACCCAGCGTGGAAATTACCCCTTCTCTACCTCCAGTGGATCACTCTTCCTCTTATTTCCTTTGTTCTGTCAGCTCTCCCGGGACTCGACGCTCATACCCGCCTTATGCTCGGTAAACGGTTGGAATATCGGGTGACAGAAAAGATATAATACATATATATGTTTAACTGGCTTCTTGCTCATACCCCTCTCCTCTACTTTACTCAGAGTCTTTGGCGGGATGAAGCATTCTCCGTTCTTGTTGCCCAGAAACCTATTCAATTTTTATTTACGAAATTAACCTTTGAACCACCCGTATACTATCTCCTTCTTCACTTCTGGATGAAGATTTTCGGCTCAAGTGAAATTGCCATACGCAGTTTATCGCTTCTCGGATTTACTTTAGCTACCTGTGTAGTAATTGTTTGGGCGGAAAAGCTATTTAAGAAACACTTTCTTTCATGGGTTCTCCCGTTGTTTTTTTTCCTCAACCCCATGCTTCTCTATTATGCTTTTGAGGTGAGAACGTACGCCTGGTTTACGTTCTTTACTACTCTGTCTATGTATATGTATATGGAAAAAAAGTGGACGGGGTTTGCGGTTGCATCAGTACTCGGGTTCTATACGCACACGTACTTTATTTTTGTTTCAGTAGTTACCGGTCTCCACTACCTCATAACATTAAAAAAACGGAAAAAGTTCTTTAGCCAACAGCCAACAAAGTCATTTATTGCCATATTTCTCCTGATAGCTCCATGGCTTATTAAAATCGCAATGGAAATGGGTCGACTCAAAAGTTCCTGGTATTCCCCCGTTGATTTCCATTTGGTTAAATCTGTGCTTGGAAATATGTTCATAGGATACGAAGGTACACCGTGGTATTTATGGAATTACACTGCAATTCTTTCCGTCATTCTTGTATCTCTGTTTCTCTTGGCACGCAATCTCTTCTTTATTCTTATGGCAACTGTCCCGCTTGCAATAGTCCTCGGTGTTTCATTGTTTAAACCATTGTTTGTTAACCGATACCTTATCCCTGTAACAGTTGCAGAAGTATTTCTCGTAGCACTTGCGATTGCTCGTATAAAACCAAAGATTTTTCAAATTGCTATCACCTCATTATTTTTACTCGCGTTGCTTTTATTCAATTCGTGGTATCCCAAAGAACACCAAAAGCTTAATATCCGTGCAACTATCATGGAAGTAAACACCCTCATGGACCAAGATGATGTCATCCTAGCTCAAAGTCCGCTTATTTTCTTTGAGTCAATCTACTACAGTAAAGATCCTAGCCGGGTTTTTCTCTACAATCCAGACAATTCACCATTCCCCTGGTATGTTGGTGATGCAATCGTGTCACAATCTCAAATAACCCGCGATCTGCCTTCATATCCAATCCGTGCATATCTTATCTATGAAAACGGCTCCTACGATATGGCGTATCAAACGACGACTGTGCTCGCAACTCGTCAACCATGAACGTACCGATACTCATATCGCAAGCAGCTTCTTCGAGCTACCGTACCTGGCGAATCCTTTCTACAAATTGGATTATTGCTTTGGTCAACAGAATGATTCTCGTATTCTTCATTGCATCTCTTGCGATTCTTCTTGTGAAGTGGAGAACCCTTCCGCCGGAGGTACCGATTTTTTACTCACGTCCGTGGGGTGCTGATCAACTCGGAAATCCTTTGTGGTTATTTTTACTCCCTCTCGGATCCGTAGTCTGGTATATCATCAATGTTGTCATTGCAACCTCAATTACGAGGGAGTATCTTATTTTCACTCAAACGCTTGCGCTCACTTCGCTTGTCGTGAGCGTCCTTTCTTTCATCACACTCTGTAATATTCTTTTTTTGGTGAGCTAAACCTATATGAATTTAACTTTCCCGCTTGTCATAGCCTCGCTCCTCACATTTCTTATCACTCCTGTTATCATTCCCATGGCTCGTCGATTTGGTTTGGTTGATGACCCAAAAACCCGTTACCACCCTGCCCATACGCACCATGGCATCATCCCTCGTGCCGGAGGCTTAGCGCTCTATATTGCCATTGCTCTTTCACTTCTTTTCTTTATCCCAATGACAAAACTCATGATCGGTATCCTTGCGGGAGCAACTGTCCTTATAGTTGTCGGTCTCTTTGACGATAAAAAGGATGTCAATCCGATGGTTCGTTTGGCAACAAATGCTTTGGCAGCGATTGTTGCCATCGGTGCCGGTGCTGGCATTCCGTATTTAACAAATCCTTTCACCGGAACACTTATTCATCTTGATACGTGGAGAGTTACCTTCATGTTTTTTGGTCCTCACTCCGTACTTATCTGGGCAGATCTTTTTGCCTTCCTTTGGATTATGTGGACGATGAATATTATTGGATGGTCTGCGGGGGTTGATGGCCAGATGCCTGGCTTCGTTGCAATTTCTGCGTTTGTTTTGGGACTTCTCTCTCTTCGCTACAGTACTATTGATCCAAATCAGGTATGGGTTACGACATTTGCGTTCATCGTAAGTGGTGCATTCTTAGGATTTCTCCCATGGAATGTCTACCCGCAAAAAATAATGCCTGGCTATGGAGGAAAAACTCTTGCAGGATTTTTACTGGCACTTTTGGGCATACTGTCTTTTGGAAAACTTGGAACCGCACTTTTGGTCCTTGGCGTTCCCATGATGGATGCCGCCTATACTCTGATTCGTCGTATGGGAAAAGGCCGTTCTCTCGTTGCTGCTGACAGAGGACATCTCCACCATCGACTTCTAAATCTGGGGTGGGGAAAACGACGAATTGCCTTGTTTTACTGGGGGGTGTCGGCTATACTGGGGTGGATCGCTCTGTCGGTTACCAGCCAACAAAAAGTATTTACGCTACTTCTGTTGGCGGTACTTGTTGGCATGTTTCTCATATGGGTCAACTTCTTTACGCAATTATCAAAGCCGCAAGACCCAGACAGTGGTTAAAAAATCTTGCACTCTTCACTGTCCTTCTTTTTAGCGGGCAATTTTTTTACCTTCCCGCATTCACCGCAACCGCATGGGCTTTTATTGCGTTTTGTTTACTTTCCTCGAGCAACTATCTTTTTAATGATATTCTTGATGCACCACGTGATCGTAAACATCCATTCAAAAAATTTCGCCCGATAGCAAGTAGAAAGGTGCCTGTATGGCTTGCTTTTTCACTCGCGTTTATCTTCTTACTTGGTGGAATGGCTATAAGTTTTACTCTCGGCAGATCGTTTTTTATTCTTTCCGTGGTTTTTATACTCATTCAATACTCCTATTCGCTGATTCTTAAGCATGTCTCAGTTGTTGATATTCTCACCATAACAACAGCGTATTTTTTACGCGTCTATGCAGGGGAAGCGGCAACGGGATACCATATTTCTATTTGGCTTGCGATGGCAGCCCTCTCTTTAGCGCTTTTTCTTGCGATCGGAAAACGACGGGCAGAACTTACACTTCTCCAAAGTTATAATGAAGTTGTACCAAAAGATACACGCGCGAGCCTCACTCACTATTCGGAAAAACTTCTCGATACCTATACTGCTATGTTTGCCAATTCAACCTTCATTACGTATTCTTACTTTACGTTTCTCGCCCGACCGGTCACAGAGGGATTCTTCTTTCGCAACTATATGGATTTTGCACCGGAACTTCCTGAACGCAAATGGATGATGATCACGATTCCGTTTGTGCTTTTTGGGATCATGCGCTACATGCAGCTTATCTATGAAGGAAAGGGTGAATCGCCCGAACAAATCCTCACATCTGACTTTCCTCTGTTATCAACCGTTATTCTGTGGGTTGCTAGTGTCTTCGTCGTAGTCTACGGAATCGGAGGATAACTTCTACTCAACTTTTTCAGCGTATTGACCGGAGATCCAACCTTTACTGGTTCCTTCGTATTGGATTTTGTACCACCCGCTCTTTTCATCATAGATGTGATATTTTTCACCGGGGTTAACCCGCGCCGCCTCAGTTGCTGCTGTTGACGGCTCCATGCGAACACGTAAAAATCCAGTTGGCGTATCTTTAATAATGGCAAAAGGTTTTGCAGGATCAGCAGATGAGGTGGCGGCTTTTGTTGGGGTAATTTTTAATGTCGGCGTTACACTAACCGATGGTGTCGGAGAACTGGTCGCCTCCGGTGTTGGTGAGATATTGGAGCTTAACGCAAGCTTCATCGACACGATGAGTTTGTACCCTGCTGTCGTTTTAATTTTTAAATTACGCGGCGCAAAACCCGGACTTGTCACCGAAAGCGTGTGGTCGCCTGGGGTAATGTCGCTTAGGGTGAGCGGCGACACCCCCCTTGTCTCGTTATCAACCAGAACCGTCGCACCATCAGGATTTGTGGTAAGAGAAAGTTCCGTATTTTTGCTTGATATTTTTTCAAGCCAAAGAAGGTCCACTGCTGTTGTTAACTCCGATTCTGCAATATTTGCATTAACGTAGGTTAGGAGGTTTTGCCCGACGGAAATTTTCCCCTGCCAACTTGCGAGTTGGTCTATTGTAGACTCAGGTGTTAGCTTTATAGTGTATTCACCCGCCTGTACTTTGTCTTGAAATGGACTTCTCCCTAAATGATTATTATCCAGTGAAATACTTACCGTTGGAGAACTGTCAACGCGAAGTTCACCAAGGCGTGGGGATCGATTCATAAAAAAACGTATAGCACCAAAAATAAGCGCCACGAAGACAACGAGAAGTGCTAGAACAGCCAATTTGCGCCCCATAGGAATTCGATCATAACATAACGCTCCAAATTTGACTACCGCCTTAGTTTTTGATAGGATCTAACTCTTGCCACTCCTGTCTTCGGAGTGGTTTTTGGTCTGAGGGCAAATATGCTTCATCACTTCCACAAATTCAGCCTCACCATCCGCAAAAAAATTGAGCGGCTCAATGTGCTGCAGATTATTGGAGTGAATTTGGCCGGATTTACTTTCTTTTCTGCAATTATCATTCCTCAAGCAAATGATATAGCTTATACTCTCGAAGTAACCCTCGCGACCCAAGAAACAACCATAGAAATGTCAGCAACTGATGCTTTCTTTCAATGGCCGATGAGTAAATTTGGCCTCACGTCACGATTCTCTCTAGGGCACCCGGGAATAGATTTGACGGCCCCTCTAGGCGCTCCACTGTTCCCCGTTGCCGCAGGAACCGTCTCCTGGACGCAAAACCAATCTGTGGGATACGGGAATCATCTCTTGGTTACCCATGAGCGTGGAATTAAATCGCTCTATGCTCACCTATCAAAAATTGCCGTAACCCCAGGACAGGAAGTATCCAAGGCAACGTCTTTAGGAACCGTTGGCGCAACTGGCTGGGCAACCGGCTACCACCTCCACCTTGAAATCTACCAAGACGATGTCCCGATTAATCCCCTCGAAGTCCTCCCCGCGCTCACGATAAAATAACGACCTTGCTTCATATCAACGAGTTACCATGTTAATATTAGCAAAATAGAATTATTTCTTTGAAAAGCTACTGATCCAAAGCAGGTCTCGGTGTCCTCTCGTTCGTTCCTTTTCATTAAAGACATAGATTTTCTCAACACGAAATCCCGCTTCTTCTAAAAACTGTTTTAGTTCACCTATCTCAAAAAAGGTAAAGTGGCGGGATTGACCGGATGATAATATATCAACAACGTCTTTTTCTCCTTTTCCTTCTTTTACTTGGATATATAAAATGCCCTTGGGTTTAAGAAGAGCGAAAAATTGACGGAGAACCGCCGGAATTTCTGTTCTTTTAAGGTGCAAAAGTGATGCACATGCCCAAATTCCGTTAAAAGATTCTTTCGGAAAATCATGCGAGCGAAAATCCTGTTTAAAAAAATCTATATGTGGAAATTTTTTTCGTGCAATTTCAAGAAGTTTTCCTGATAAATCTACCCCTACAACTGAAAATCCTTTTGAGGAAAAATATCCGCTGTCTCTGCCTGCCGCACACCCGACGTCTAAAATCTTCCCTTGGCTTGGAAGCACAGAAATGAATTCATCTCGTTCTGGCACAGGAGCATATTCTTCTATCTGTCGTGCGTATGTTAACGCAATTGAGTTATAGACTATTGCCGAGGACTTAAGCGGATCATCAGGCATGACCGCATTATACCATCCTTAATATTCCATTCCTCCCATGCCCCCTGGCATGCCGCCACCGGCTGGAGTTTCTTTTTTCTCTGGAAGATCAGTAATTAATCCTTCAGTCGTCAAAACCATCATACCTACACTTGCGGCATTTTGAACAGCTGATCGGGTGACTTTCGCCGGATCTAAAACGCCCGCTGCTAACATACTGCCAAACTTCATCGTCATTGCATTGAATCCAAAATCAGCGACTTTCGACTCCTCAACAGTTTTTAGTACCCACCCGTCATCAGCACCAGCATTTTTAGCAATCCAGCGAATCGGCTCACCGAGAGCTGTAAAGAGAATTTCAACCCCAACTTTCTCGTCTTGAATATTTAACGTATCTTTAAGTTTAAGACGAGAAAG
>Ga0209541_10002903_pt1 | contig 32023 bp, 31 predicted proteins | sample RifCSPlowO2_01_FD_184027 | JGI IMG/M metagenome (GOLD analysis project Ga0209541, IMG submission 184027) | Groundwater microbial communities from Rifle, Colorado - Rifle CSP2_plank lowO2_0.1 (SPAdes) (version 2) | ecosystem: Environmental > Aquatic > Deep subsurface > Groundwater | place... | reverse complement strand
GCGGAACACGCGCTCGGGCCGATGTTTATGGATGAAATATTAGAGGAGGATTCGCTTCCACTGCGATTCATCGGATACTCAACTTCTTTTCGGCGCGAGGCGGGATCATACGGAAAGGACGTGAAGGGCATTTTGCGCCTCCATCAGTTTGATAAGCTGGAGTTTGAATCTTTTACGGTAGGGGAGTCGTCTTTTGATGAACATCTTTTTTTTATCGCTATGCAAGAATACATTATGCAGTCGCTAAAAATTCCTTATCGTTTAGTGCAGTCATGCACCGGCGACGTAGGAGATCCAAACGCGAGAAAAGTTGACGTTGAGGCATGGATGCCCGGACAAAACACGTATCGAGAAACCCATTCTGCGGACTATATGACGGACTTCCAGGCGCGCAGGCTTAAAACGCGAGTAAAGAGGAAAGCAGGCGATATTGAACTTGTGCACACCAACGATGCCACCGCCATAGCTGTGGGCAGAACACTTATAGCAATCATGGAAAATTATCAGCAAAAAGACGGCTCTATAATAGTGCCAAAGATACTTCAAAAATATGTAAGCTTCAAAAAGATATCAAGAAGCAAAAAGTAATATGTCAAAAAATATAAAAATCACCGTCGGAGTGATCTTTGGAGGAAAATCCGGAGAACACGAGGTCTCCATTGCTTCGGCAATGTCAATTATAAAAAATATCAATAAACAAAAGTATACAATACTTCCAATCGGCATACAAAAAAATGGAAATTGGATAATGGGCAACGCGTCATATAAACTCGTTCCTGAAAACCTAAAAAAGTTATTGCCATCGGCCAAAAAAAATCCACAAAAAAAATCTCATTCGTCTCTTTCTTTGCAAAAACTTTATATACATCCTGACACGGTTGATATTGTGTTTCCCGTGCTTCATGGAACATACGGAGAAGACGGGACAATACAAGGGATGCTGGAGCTTGCGAACATCCCCTATGTCGGTTCGGGAGTCTTGGGCTCCGCGCTCGGTATGGATAAAGCGGTTCAAAAAGAACTCTATAAACTCCATGGATTCAAGCAAGTCAATTTTTTTTATTTTTTTAAAAAAGATTGGATACATAACAAAAAACAAATACTCCGCTTTATAAAAAAAAATTATGCATATCCCATTTTTGTAAAACCCGCCAATCTCGGATCAAGTGTCGGAATATCAAAGGCAAAAAATAGGCAGAGGCTTATTGAAGCCATAAATTGCGCCGGACAATATGATAATAAAATACTTATTGAAGAAGGCCTGCGGGGCATCAGAGAAATAGAATGCGCCGTGCTTGGAAATGACAACCCAAAGGCTTCGGTATGCGGCGAGATTGTGCCTTCAAATGAATTTTACGACTATAACGCTAAATACATAGATAGTGCCTCAAAAATTTACATTCCAGCGAAATTAGATAAACGGATTGAAAGAAAGATTCAATCTACGGCAATACGGGCTTTTACAATACTCAATCTTTCCGGAATGGCTCGAGTTGATTTTTTTCTCACAAAAAAAAATGCTATCTACATAAATGAGGTAAATACTATTCCGGGATTCACTTCTATTTCTATGTATCCAAAACTCTGGGAAGCAAGCGGTTTACCCTACACAAAGCTCATCGATAAGCTCATAAGCCTTGCGCTGGAAAAACATAAAGAAAAGAATAGATTAAAAACATCATTTCTTCTGAAAGCTACAAAAAAGCGCAAATGATAAAAAAAATATACTACCATAAAACATATAAAAATCATCTCTTTGGAAAGAAAAAAAGAAATGCTTTAATAAATAAAAAGCTCTTTTTTCTCTTTATTATTTTACCTGCATTCGGCCTATACTATGTGACGTATTCGAATATTTTTCAAATTCAAAAAATAGACATTCAGGGAAACGAAAATATAAAAAAAGACGACATTGAGAATACGATACTCGCGCAAATGGAAAAAAAACGTTTTATTGTTTTTCCACAAAAAAATATTTTTTTTCTAAATAAAAAAGAAATGGGGGATACTATATATAATACATTTTCCCTAGAGCAAGTTCATATTAAAAAAAACTTTTTCCATGGCCTGCAAATTACTTTAAAAGAAAAAAAACCTTTTATCGTATGGATAGAAAACAAAAAAAGCTATTATGTGGATGAAAAAGGAATAGCGATATCGCAGGTAGAGCAATTCGACGCGCAAAAAGAAAATTTTAAAGACTATAATATTTTACGACACAACATAATTTATAAAAATCTTCCTATCATACAAAATATCGCAAGTCAAAAATACTATTTAAAAAATGAAATAATAATAAATAACGATCTATTATTAAAAATAAAAAAACTCATACAATCAATAAATAATATTGTTAAAATAAATATAAATTTTTTTGAAATTAATGATAATGAAAAATATATAACAATTATCACCGCGGAAGGCTGGAAAATTTATTTTTCATTAGAAGATGATATTGAGAGCCAAATAAAAAAACTTGAGCTTATACTCGACAATAAATCCAAAGTAGGCAAGATAATAGATTATATTGATCTGCGTTATGGTGATAAGATATTCTATAAATAAAAAATATTGCGTCGCACAATTACAATAAATGAAAGCAAGAGCTTGGTAGATAAAAACAGAAAATATATAGCATACATAGGCACAAGGTCTAAGATCGAATTTTAAGGATATACGAGAGGGGAGTAGATAAAAGATATCCACACGCGAGCAAATTATTATTATTGCAAAAAACTTGAATAAATACTAAAATAATTATAACGTCTCATAATATATCTTAAGAGACATAAATAAGAGGATAACTACTTATATCACTTTACTGCCTATGCGCAATTCTACCATCCCTCTAATTAATGAAATCCCCCATTTCCTTGAATACTGCGATGTCGCGAAAGGTTTATCCGTAAAATCAATTGAAAATTATAAAAATTTTTTAAAGCAATTTTCTGATTGGCTGCAAAAAACAAAGCAACGCCGCCTGCTCCCCCGCGAATTAACGCAGGATCATATCTATAAATACCGGCTCTATCTATCAAGGCAGATTAATAAAAGAAATGGAAAAATCCTCAATAAAAACACGCAAAACTACTATCTTATAGCTCTGCGGGCATTGCTCATTTATTTCTCAAAAAATAATATTGCCAGCCTTCCCTCGGAAAACGTAGGATTAACAAAACAATTTAAAGCTCCAAAAATAAAATTTTTAAACCTTGACCAAATCGAAAAGCTTCTTCTCTCCCCCGACATCCATGACAAGGTGGGGCTGCGGGATAGGGCCATGCTTGAGGTTTTATTCAGCACGGGGCTTCGTGTTGGAGAGCTTATAAATCTTGATCGCGAACAGATAAATATTGAATACGCGAAAAAACACAAGGTAGATTCGTTAGAGCTTCCTATTACCGGAAAAGGAGGATATACAAGAACCATTTATTTTTCAAACAGGGCCATTGAATGGCTCACGCGCTATATTGAGAAAAGAAACGACCGCCAAAAGGCTCTCTTTATAAATTATAAAAAAGATAATATGGGGGGAAATAAACGGCTTACTGCTCGATCGGTAGACAGGATAATAAAAAAATATGTGGGTATGGCTGGCCTGCCCTCAAATACCACGCCTCACACCATACGGCATTCGTACGCAACCGATCTCTTGGAGCAAGGAGTTGATTTGCGCTCCATTCAGGAATTTTTGGGGCATCGTAATATTTCTACCACGCAAATTTATACGCATGTGACAAGTAAGCATCTTAAAGACATCCATAAAACTTTTCACAGCGGAAAAAGGCTTAAAAAATAAAAATATTTAAATACCTTGAATTACGAGACTCACTCTTTCTGTCATTCCCCCGAACGCTTTCGGGGGAATCCAGTATTCCCTAGTTTTCTGGATCCTCCCGATAGCTATCGGGAGGATGACAATTTTAGAGGGTTTCGTAAATCACGGTAAATTGATAAAAACCCTCTAAAACATTTTAAAATATTTTTCATTAATCCAATAAATAACAATAAATGAAACGCTTGCCTGGAAAAGATCGGTCATCTTCAAGTTGCTGGTTATAAATCCCGGAATGGCGACTATAAGAAATGAAATGCCAAAGGCCAAAAGATCTAATTTCATGGAGTCATAATATGTTATGGGAATAGAGTCCTCAAGCTGCAGGGTATTATCTTGAGTCTTCTCATATCGATATTTAAAGTATCTCACGCGTATCCATTGGATTGCCATAAACACAAGTATCCCTTGCAAAAAATCTATAATTCCTATATCCCCCTTTGAAAGAAGCGGGATCATTATAATAATAATAGGAATAAACAACTCTAAAAAACTGATAATATAAATATCATAATTTGTAATTGTTAAGGTGCTTTCCGTTTCTCCCTTAATATGCAAAAGTCTGGCTTCTTCCCTGCCGTTCGTGTAAACAAGCACTCCTCCTAAAACCAAAATGACAGATGGCGCAAGATTCCTTATAAATAAGGAAAATTCTTTAAGCTGGTCAAAGTACAGCGCATAGAGAATAAAAAAAGTTATTAAAAGCGGAAAATAGAGAAATTGCACAATTTGCTTTCCTGTTCTTGTCATATGTATTTATGGCAAATAATCAAGAGGGTTAACGGGAATTCCGTTTTTTCTTACTTCAAAATGAAGGTGCGGACCTGTTGTGAGCGGTCCCGCTCCTACCGTACCTGGCATACCGCCCGTAAGGCCTATCTTATCGCCCTTGTTCACATATTTATTTAAGGAAACCTGAATAGCCGATACATGCCCGTAAACGGTTGATAAGCCATCGCCGTGTATAAGCATGATATAGCTATACCCTTTTCTCCCGCCATTTTTTATTTGGCCGACATATCCAGCCTCGGCCGCGAGAATAGGCGTTGCTTGCGGCGAGCGGATATCAATTGCCGGGTGTTCAAAAATATGCCTGTATGGATATTCCGGATCATGAAAAAACGCGGTTATCTGCCTTCCGGGTATGGGCCATTGGAGCCTTGCAGATCCTAAACTTTTAAATTTTTCCTCTTTCTTTCGTTTTTCAAGCTCTTCTCTCACTTTTTTTTCCAATGAAACTATTTCATTATTTATCGCCGCCTGTTCTTTCTTCAAATCTTCAACATAGGACTGAAATTTTAATTCCGATCTCTTTGTCTCGCGCAAAACCGTTTCTTTTTCCAAAGATTTTGACCCCAACTCCCCCTTCTTAATATCTAGCTCTTCTTTGAGTTCAACTTCTCGCTTCTTTTTGTCCTCAAGAGTGCTTTTTTGCAATTCAAGGTTGGCTTTTAAATTTTTTATTTCATTCAAAGTAATTCGAATTTTATCCTGAATGTTCTCAAGATATTCATAATGATCAAAAAACTGTGAGAAAGAATCATTCATAAGGAATATTTCAAGATGACTCACCTGATCGTTTTTATAAATAAGCCGGATAAATTCTTCCAGATATTTTTTTTTCTTCTTTATTTCCTTCTCTTGCTCGTCAATGGCAAGAGTTATTTTTTGTATCTCAAGATTTGTTTTCTGTATTTGCTTTTCGGTAATTTGAATATCTATATTATTTTTTTCAATTTCGTCGTCGAGAATTGTAAGCTCGCTTTTAAGGCTTCTTGTTTGCTTGCGCGCCTCGGTGATCTTTTGTTGATATATTCCAAGCTTTTTATTTAAGCTGTCTATATCATCCTTATTTTTTTCAATTTTTTTGTTCATTTCGCCCACCGAATCCGCTCCAAAGGTAAAAAACGGACGAAAAATAAACGCAATAACAAAAAAAATTGCGACAAAGGCTGCGAGATAAAAATGAACTCTTTTTATTTTTGTATCTAATTGTAAATAATACATGATTTTATTATATCTAAGACTTACACCACTACCCTCCCCCTCATGAGGGGGAGATGGAGGGGGTCATAGAGAAACACTAACTATCATTACACATAACCATGACCTCCACTAGCAGACTGTCCAACAACTGTCATTCTGAACCCCTTGGTGAAGAATCTCAGGAATTAATTTCGCTATAGTATTAGATTCTTCGGCGGCCTCAGAATGACGGAATGGCGTTGTTTTCAGTTGTCGGACAGTCTGAAATAATTTAAACCCATATGTCCTAATTATATCACGAAATTTCTCTCTACAAAATCACAAAAGTTCTATGGCTTTTTTTATTCTTTGAAGCGTGCGTTCTTTGCCTAAAACTTGAGCAATTTCAAATGGTCCCGGGCTTTTTTCTCTGCCCGAGAGCGAGACGCGAACAGGCCAAAGCACATTGCCGTTTTTATAATTATTTTTTTTTATATATTCAAAGGCCTCTTTCTCAATATGCTCCTTGTTAAAATGTTTTTCATCTATACCTTCAAGAATCGTAAAAATATTTTGAAGATGCATTTTCGCGTCCTTCGCGTCCTGCTTTTTCCATTGTAAAATCTTAGAGTCAAATTCCGGTTCATGAAAAAAATAAGACACAAGATCGGGCAAGTCAGAGAGCTTTTTAAGCCGGCTCTGTTCAAGGCCGATGATGCCCTCAAAATATTTTTTTTCATAATTCTCCCCTACCAAGTTCGCTTTCTGAAGATATGGAAGACTCAAGCCTAATAGCTCTGCCACTGTTTTTGATCTGATATAGTATCCATTCATCCAATCAAGTTTTTCAACATTAAAAACTGCCGGCGATTTATGTATTTTTTCAAGGAAAAATTCACTTATCATTTCATCGAGAGAAAATATCTCTTTTTCCGTACCGCTATTCCAGCCTAGTAATAGTATAAAATTCAAAAGCGCGTCTTTGAGATATCCTTTTTCCAAATATGATTCTACGCTCACATCACCTTGCCTTTTTGAAAGCTTTGTCTTGTCGGGATTCACAATCAAAGAAAGGTGCGCATACTGAGGAACCTCCCAGCCAAACGCCTGCCACAACACTATATGCTTTGGCACAGATGAAAGCCATTCCTCTCCCCGAATAACATGGGTTATCTTCATCTCATGGTCATCAACAATATGAGCAAGATGATATGTTGGAAATCCATCAGATTTCAAAATAATACTATCTTCTTCACGGCTATATGCGAATTGGACATTCCCGCGAACAAGATCATTAAAATCGCATGTGCCACTTTTTGGCATCTTTAGCCTAATAACATAGGGCTCTTTTTCTTTGCGCATAACCGCCTCTTCTTGAGAAATGCTCCGGCATAAGCCGTCATATCCGGTCGCAAGCTTATTGGCTTCTTGGCGTTTACGCAATTCCTGCAGACGCTCAGTACTGCAAAAACAATAATACGCTTTATCATTTTTTACCAACTCCTCTGCTCCCTTCTGATATATTTTCGTTCTCTCTGACTGCACCATCACCTCTCCATCCCACGGCAATTGCATATGAGTGAGGATATTCTTCAAGCTCTCAATAGAGCCTTCAACATATCTAGCTTGGTCAGTATCTTCAATACGAAGCAAAAACTCGCCATTATTATGTTTTGCAAATAAAAAAGCATAAAGGGCTGTTCTAAGCCCTCCCACATGGAGATATCCCGTCGGACTCGGCGCAAATCGCGTTCGTACTTTCACCCCGTTAGAAGTTTTTGATATCATAATCTAATCATAGTTGATAAACATATATCCTCCACGTTAGTTGACCAAATTAACAAAATTTCTAACGGGGCTCATACTATAAATTATAACAAAAAATCTAATTTTTTCAAATAAACCAAACAATGACATCCTTGTTTGGCAAACACCGTACCATTCGCGCGAATAGTACAGTGTAAAAATTTTAATTTTTATTCAACATCGTCTATTTCCAAAATTTGTGTTTTTTGTTTTGCTCTTTAACAAGATTTTCTTGCTCGCTCCAATCTTGCTTTTGATTTCCCTCATCTGCCATCCTACTAACATCAGCCCCGGTCAGGCCTGCATATAACGCGGCAATTTCATACCTCACCCCTTGATTGTCGTTGGGGTTTAATTTTAACAAAAGCCGAAACAGCTCAATCGCTTTTTCGTTTTCCCCATTATCCCAATGCAAACCTCCCATATATTGAATCGCGCGCATATACGCACGATTATCTATTTTTCCCCACTCCATTCTTTTCGGCCATTTGTGAAATTTTTTTACGGTTTTCTCATAAGCGGTTCTGACAGCTTCCTCATTTTTTTTCTTGTCGCCGGTGGCGCCGTACGCACAGACAAAACCGATATATGTTTGGACATAATCTTTGTCCATTTCAAGGGCGGTATTTAGTAATCTCAACGCTTCTTTAATTTCTCTTGTCCCGCCACCCAGCAACTCCAAAGCATCGTAATAACAATCATTTTTATTAGGCTCTCTGTTTGGATGAAAAAAATCGTCAAAATTTGCGCCAAACGGGGACAAAATTCCTTTTTCCTTTTTTTTATTTTTCCTTATACTATTTTTCTTTTTCATATATTTTTATTCTTACTCTTTTCTAAAATTTTTTTCACTTCCCTGTCAAAGTCGGAAATATGTTTTTTATCCTGTTCTTTCTTATATTTTGTAAATTCATCTTCCGCTTTTTCGCCCGCTTTCTCCGCGCTGATTTTACCGGCATTAAGCAAAATATTTTTTTCACTCAATTTCAAAAAATCATCAAGCTTCCCAACCCACTCCGCCATTTTCATCGCCCGTTCATTTGTTGCTTGGAGTTCAGCAAAATCCAAATACAAAGACACAATCAGATTAAGCTGTTTAAGCTCTTTTTCAGAAAGATAATTTTTTGCAATTTTTACATCTCCGGCGGTAATATATTTACCTTTGAAATTTGAGAGTCCCATCATGGGCTTGGAGCTGTCGGCGCGCAAAGATACGATTTCCGAGGCGGTATGTCCGTGCACAGCATAATGCATTTTGTTTTGCACAGTTGCGAAAAATTTTTTGGTCAATTCATCATTTTTGCTATAATCAATACTGGTAGCGTAAATATCCGTTACTTTCTGATAAAAATTGCGCTCGCTAGAACGAATATCGCGAACACGCTGAAGCAATTCTTCAAAATATCGCGCCCGTTTTCCGCCTTGCTTCATTCGCTCATCATCCAACGCAAAGCCCTTTATTATGTAATCACGAAGCCGCACAGTCGCCCATATTCGGAATTGGGTGCCTCTTTGAGATTTTATGCGATAGCCGACGGAAATAATTACATCAAGATTATAGCAATTGGTCGGCTTGGTAGAAAATTCGGAATTTCCGAATTTTCTCATAGTTTTATCTAAAACAAGCTCTTTTTCATCATAAATATTTTGTATATGTTCGTTAATAGTGGATTTTGACTTTTCAAAAAGATCCGCTATTTGATCTTGTGTGAGCCATGCGGTTTCATTTTCAAAGCGAACATTGACCCTTGCTTGACCGTCTTCAGTCTGATAAATGACGATTTGTGATTGTAGATTGTTTTTTTCCATATTTTTATTAATATTCTTTTGTAAAATTTTTTTCACTTCCCTGTCAAAGTCGGAAATATAACGGATAGACGCTACCCGCAAGCGGGTGGTGTCTAACTACTAAATTTTAGCCTAATGAGGTCAGAGATATTCATATGCGACAATTTAGATAAAATATTTTTTCAAAATTTCCTTAAAAAATCCTCTTCTGACGAAAGAAAGGTTAAGAACATAATCCAAAGAGTCAAATCCTGAATCTAGCTCATTGTTCATATCCCCATTCCAAGCTTGACCATCAGTAATGATAATAAATTCTGCGCCTACTGATTTTAATTTGTTTTGTCGATCAATATATGAGTTTATTATTTCTTGTTTAGAGCCACCACCAAAGAAGTAATTCACCTCAACATTCAGAGTTTTACTATTTTTAGCAAAAAGAAAATCAAATTTTTTATTTTTAAGAAGTTGGGGAAATGAAACGCCAACTTCTTTTTCAATAGTTCCAAATTGTTTCTGTGTAAATAGTGTTAATCCAAGATCAATTTTGGTTTGTTCCATTAGCGGCGCAAGAATAAGCTCCATTGCATTTCCGCTTCTGTTTTTTCGTGCATTTATATCCATACCTACTTCTACTCCCAAGATATGGTCTTTAAAGTTAAATATTTGAGCTATCAACTTCTATATTATTTTTGTAATCAAATTCCCCCGTTTCAGTGTATTCAATAAGCTGCTCTTTTGTGAGCACATATGTCCGATATTGACCATTGTCACATTTGATCGTTACCGTATTGTCTACGTGGTATATAAACATATTTTATTTATTTTATTTGATAAAAACCACGTTGAGTAAAATCCAAATAACCCTTATCACGTAAGATTTGCAATTGTTGGCGGATTTTATCTTTAATATGTTTGTTGTCGGGATGTAATTTGCTCAATTCGTTTTCAAAGGCGTAAACATCATCAAGCATAAATTCATGCTTACTAAGTTTATCAACACATCGCATTACATCAAGCAACCAACCCTTTACAAAAACTTTTTTTTCTTCCCGTAAGAATAGCGTCTTTTTCCATTCCGCAAGCACTTTTTCTTTCGGTTCAACCTGCTTATTACGAACAAAAAATATCTTTCCAATTCGTGGAATACTTTGCAGAAGAATATTACAACCAACCCATCCAGCTCGGCGTGCTGTTGGCGCAAGCGGTTTGCGCTTCTCGATTATCTCCGGCACAAAAAAATGTTTCGGTATGACAAAAAAATTCGTAACTGAAAAATTTGATAAATCGTAATTTAGAAGAAAAAAATTTGGATTATTACTACTCGTCAATCGCTCAAGCATTGTACGATATGCGCCATCAAGCACTTTCGCACCGATTGTGCTTTGTTTGCTTTTCAATTCATATTCTTCTCGACAATTCGAGCAATGAAAATCGGCAACGGGCTGATTATTCGGATATTTGTCTATATCCAATTGCCCGCAATTCGGGCAAAAAATTGAATTATCGACCCATTGCTCTGTTAACACGCGCACTTTTTGCGATGTACTCTCATAACCCTCGGCAAGTTTTGTATCAAAAAATAAATTCATAAAGATTTACTTTTCATCCTATTTTTAAAATTCTGAAAGTGCTGATCACTTTACCTTGAATGACAACGCTCTTAACGAAAAAAGGTTTTAGCTTAGGATTTGCGGGTTGCAGCCTAATTCTATTTTTTTCTCTATAAATCTTTTTGAGAGTAACTTCATTGCCATGTATCAAGGCGACTGCTGTTTCTCCGTCTTCAACTGTATTTTGTTTTCTAATTACAACGGTATCACCATCAAAAATACCTTCATCAATCATACTATCTCCCTTAACGCCGAGCGCGAAATGTTCTCCCGATGATACCAAATTGCTTGGGACAGTAATTGTTTCAAATTCCTCAACAGCCTCAATTGGCTGACCCGCCGCAATATATCCTTTGAATGGTATACTCATCAAACTTTCTTTTTTTTCAATTTCAGCAGATCGAGCAATATTTTTCTCACGCTTAATATAACCTTTTTTTTGCAGAATTTTCATATAGTGATTAACTGTGGAAACAGAGGCGAGCTTTAAGTGTTTTCTAATCTCATCATACGACGGATTGAAGCCTTGCTTTTGAGAGTATTCTTGAATGTAGTCTAAAACTTTTTTTTGTTTTTTTGTAAGCATAAAAAGGATATAAATTTATTTTCTAAACTTTGACCGCTAAATAATACATCAATTTTCCATCGCGAGCAGAGTAAGGCGTAGTGTGACTATCTAAACGTAGATTGCTTCTCCGCCGGCTGGCGGATCGCAATGACCCATGGTTTTGGTTATCGCGAGGAGTCAGTCAGCCAGCATATCTCAATCACAAAATTAATTATTTAACACTCTTAAATTACTTACTTATAGTATACTAGAACAAAACTAGAAAGTCAAAACTCAGTTGTCCACAAGAAGGACGATAAACTATTTTTCTCTATTATTGTCATCCTCCCGATAGCTATCGGGAGGATCCAAAAAGTCGGCTTATACTAGCGAAACTGTCATTCCTCCGATAGCTATCGGAGGAATGACAGTTGAAATTATTTTTGAGATAGCTTCTAGCTATCTGCCCCTTAGAACAAGGTAAGGAAAAACAATCACCGCGTCAACAATTCTCTTCCATCGTTTGGGTTCTGCGATAAACCTATAAGCCCATTCAAGGCCTATTTTTTGGATAAATTTTGGAGCGCGTTTTTTTGCGCCCGATAAATAATCCAAGGCACCTCCGACACCAATGGCAATTTTCACTGTTGGCAACTTTGCCAGATTATAAAAAATAAACTTTTCTTGCTTGCCATGTCCCAATGCCACGAATAAAATGTCAGGATTTGTTTTTTGAATATTTTCCAAAACTCCTGCTTCAACATTTTTTACGTCTTGTATTGATTCATCATACGCTCCAGAAATTTTTATATTCGGAAATTTTTTCTTCAAGGCCTCGCCTGCTTTTTGCGGAACTCCCCTATCACCCCCAAGAAGATATATTGAATACTTTTTTTGTTCGGCAATGCCTGCGATCATTTCTATGGCATCATTGCCCGTTATGCGATGAATAATTTTTTTATATAAAAAAATATTCGCGAAAAGCATCCCTATTCCATCGGGCAAAGACATACTGGCGGAATTCAATATATTAAAAAATTCTTTGTCTTTTTGTGCCAAGACAATAAACTCCGGATTTGGAGTGGCTATAAAGTGTTGTTTTCCTGACTCAAGCATACCTCTCATCTCATTCCTCCATTCTTCATGAGTATAATCATCAATTTTTACTCCCAAAATTTCATATTTCATAACATTAGACTGTTATAGGACTTACGCATTTGACCCTCCCCCTCATAAGGGGGAGATGGAGGGGGTCAGAGAAACTCTTGAAATCATGATGCGTTTCTATGACCTCCCCTAACCCCTCCTCATGAGGAGGGGAAATGACTCAAGTGCGTAAGTCCTATGTTAAATAAAAAATACTACCTTTTGTCATACTAGCCCCCATTTTCATGAGGGTAAACTCCAGCGGGGATCCAAAAATGCAAACGAAAAGCATGGATTCCCCCGATAGCTATCGGGGGAATGACAGTAAATGAATTATTCAACGTTCTAAAATATACAAAAATTATCCTAAAGGAAATTTTTCAATTACAAAGTATTCGGGTCCGCTTTCTTGGAGCCTGCTTTCCATAAGAAAAACCTCTTTTACTTGAAGTGTTATTGGTTCCAAATGAATACTTTTTACATCAATCGGAATTTTCTCTTTGATGCGCGCGAGAGTAAAATGACAAATCCAAGGCCTTGTATCAACTTGTATGCCCAAGGATTCAAGCCCTTCCATCAAGTTTGTTTGAATCATGCCGATATATTCTGAATTTCCATTCCCATCAAGGTACAAAACCTTGGGAAATTTCATATTGGGGAATCCGGAAAAATTTCCAAGAGTTAGCTCAAACAGCTTATAAATAGCAAGGCGACTAGAAACCATCTGGGATATACTTATAATCTCCTCATTAGTTCTGTTTCCCAAAAAATGGAGCGTACAATGCAAATTTTCCGGTTTTACGAATAAAATAAATCTGCTAAAATTTTTTTCTTTTAGCTCTAAAAGCATCTTCTCAATGCTCTTTTGCGCTTCCTCGGCCACATTTATTGAAAGAAAAACACGTCTTGTCATGCAATTATTATATCAATAAAAAACGATTTATAAAAGCGTAAAAAAATGCAAAGGATTGAAAAATAAAACCATATATGGGATAATATAATTATCACAATTACTATAGATTCCCCTTTTCAGGTGAATGACGTACCAAGGCTCGCCGCGGGGAATTAAACCCTAAAACAGATTAAACCAAAAAAATAATTTACTATGCTCCGATTTTAAAAATTAGAAATTAAAAATTAAAAATTTTATTTCTATGCCTATCGTATTTTCCGCAATCACTCCCCATCCTCCCCTCTTGATTCCGTCTATCGGAAAAGAAAATTTAAAAAAACTAAAAAAAACCGCCAAGGCCTATAAAAAACTTGAGCAGGATTTGTATGCGGCGCAACCGGATTCAATAATAATTCTTTCTCCGCACGGAAAAATACTCAAAGACGCATTTCATATAAATTTTTATCCTGAATATGAAGCAACCTTTGAAGATTTTGGAGATCACTCGACAAAGCTCAACTTTAAGGGAGACGTTGAAACTATGCAGGAATTGCGATCATGCGTTGAATTAAAAAAGGAAACCTCCATAGTTTTGTCCAGCTCGCCAAAAATTGACTATGGCGCGAGCATCCCCCTCTATTTCCTCCTCCAACATCTAAAAAATATTCCCATTGTTCCCATTAATCCTTCGGGACTTAGCCTAGCCGAGCATTGCGCTTTTGGAAATTTTCTAAAACGGCAGCTTCATAAAATAAATAAGCGCTATGCCATAATTGCGTCAGGAGATCTTTCCCATTGCCTCACGAAGGACGCTCCCGGAGGATACTCAAGAAAGGGTGTAATTTTTAATAAAAAGATCATTGAACTCATCAAGGATAAAGACATAAAAGGTTTTATGGAGCTTGATGAAAAGCAAATAGAGGAAGCCTCTATTTGTTGTCACAAGGTCATTGCCACGCTTTTTTGCGCCATTGAGGATATGAACTATAAGCTTGAATTTCTTTCTTATGAATATCCTTTTGGAGTTGGATATCTTACTTCAGAGATGATATTCACATAGTCTTAGAATGTTAATGAAATAAAGGTTAAGATATTAGTGGAGCTAACCATCAAGACTTTGTTTCTATATATACATATACCGAAAATGAAATTCTTTTCGATGCCGAATGCCATGCCTTGATTCGTCAAGCTTTTTTTTGAATTTATGCGTCCAGGCTCAATGATTTATCGCTTAACACGGCTGTTGAAATAGGGCTCAATGATAGTCCTCATCCGACGATTAAGACCGCTCAAAAACTTGCGAAAACTTTTGAAGTGTCGGATGATAATTTACTGAAAAAAATAATTATGTCTCAAGCAAATTCTAAAAAAGAAATCATTCAATATTCATCTTGGCAGTTAATCAAAGATATTCTTGAGTTGCTTGAGCCGTACAAGGCGAGTTTTTGGTTTGCTTCGCTTTTTCGAATGTTGGGCGATCTTGCATGGCTCTATCCTGCTTTTGCTTTTGCCTCGATAGTTACTTTTCTCACACATCACAGGCCAGGTGAATCACTACATACAATATGGATAGTATTGGCGCTTTGGCTCGCCGCAACCGTGGTTAGAAGTTTAAGTCAATTTTTCTCTAAATACATTGGCTACAGGGTTGCTGAAAGGTTGGCAATAGACTCAACCCTTAAAACCGTTCGACACATGTTTCGTTTAGACATGGCTTGGCATGAGCGAGAAAATTCCGGAAATAAAATAAAGAGAATTCAAAACGCCGGAGATGGGTTTAATAAGATACTGCGACTTTGGTTTAATAATATTATTGAAATAATCGTAAATCTTATCGCGATAAACATTATTATCGCGCAATTTGATCACATGGTTTTGTTTGTTTTAATAATTTTTTTGATCACCTACTTTTTCATATCTAGCGCAATGACACACAGAGCAGGCAAAGCTTCCTATAAAGTTAACGCGCAAGAAGAAAATGTCAATGGGCTACTCTTTGAAGCAATCAATAACATAAGAACTGTTAAGGTTATGTCTATGGCAAAAACCTTATACGTCGCCCTAGTCAGTGGCACAGAAGATTTATTTAAGAAACTAGGAGTACGAATTTTTTGGTATCAATCGCGAAACGCTTTTTTGTCATTCTTGGCTGGTGCGTTCAAAATAGGAATTATTGTCCTTATAATTAGTGGAATCCTAGACGGGCATTATGAAATTGGATTTTTGATTTTGTTCATTAGTTATTTTTCCGATTTGCGTGCGTCCATTGATGAGCTGTCTTTTGCTAGTATAGACTTCGTTACCTCTAGACTCAGTGTAGCCAGAATGAAAGATATATTAAACGAACCGATTATGATTGACAAAGAAGATGGTAAAGTTTCTTTGCCTGAAGGTTGGCAAAAAATCACAGTTGAAAATGTATCTTTCTCCTATGGAGAAAATAAAGTTTTGAATGATATTACATTTGATGTGCATCGCGGAGAAAAAGTCGGCATTGTAGGTCTTTCAGGAGCTGGAAAATCTACTTTATTTAAACTCTTACTCAAAGAACGCGAGGAGTTTAAGGGCAATATTTTATTTGACGACACATCAATAAAAAAAATCCGTAAAAATGATTATTTTAAACATGTCTCTGTTGTTTTGCAAGACACAGAAGTGTTTAACTTTTCCTTCAAGGACAATATCACAATCACGAACACTAAAGAAAAAGAAAATCAAAAATTACTGAAGCAAGCTCTTGCTACCGCTCATATTTTTAATCTCGTTGATAAACTTCCCCAAGGATTAGATACTCTTATCGGAGAAAAAGGAATAAAACTTTCCGGCGGCGAAAGACAAAGACTTGGCATCGCTCGCGCTATATTTAAGGAACCTCAAATTTTGTTGCTTGACGAAGCTACTTCTCATTTGGATTTGGAGTCAGAAGAAAAAATCCGAGATTCGTTGCATAAATTTTTTAAGAACGTAACTGCAATCGTTATTGCTCACAGACTTACCACAATTCGAGAAATGGATAAGATCTTGGTTATTGAGAACGGTAAGATCATCGAATCTGGGAATTTTGATAAGCTCTATTCCAGTCAAGGCAAATTTTATGAGCTATGGGAAAAACAAAAACTTTAATCAAGGTATAAATCTGATACTGCCGCCAAAAAATTAGCCGCCCAAGTGTTGCGCTTGATCATTGAAATTGGGCCTAAAAAACTTGACATTATTTATCGAATATGCTATCATATAAACAGTTCTTTCAAATACCCGCTGTATCGTTTTAGAGGCCATGAGGTGTGCCTCACATAATTTTGCTCTACCGCGGTTTATAGCGGCTTATTCGACCGACAGGTCTTATATAGCCTAAATGCTATAATTGTCTTTGAGCTAAAAAATATAGCTGTATTAAAAACCCTCAACTCCCGAAGCATTGTTTTCGGGAGTTTTCTTTTATTTTTAATGGTATAATATGCTTATGCAGAATAAAAAATACGCGGAGATTGTCCCAATATTGCGGTTGCCCAAGAGGTTGGGAGTTTTTGATTATTCTATTCCAGAAGAGTTGCGCGATACCATATCCATAGGCGATCGGGTTACTATGCCATTCGGCAAAAAAAGGGTTGACGGCATTGTTACTGCGATAAAAAACAGCGCATCAGAAAAAATTCCTCATACAAAAAATATTATTTCAATCTATGGAGAAAGACTTCTTGTGCCATATCAAATTGAACTTGCTTTTTGGATGGCTCAATATTATTTTCAATCGCCCGCGTCTGTTTTTAATGCGATCCTTCCGAAGATTCCCAAACGAAAAAAAGAACAAATGCAAACATCTTTTATCGCGCAATCCCCTAACGTCAAGCAAAATAAAAAAATTTTCATAGGAAACTTTGATTCGAGCAGGCTCGCAAACGAAATAAATACCTATATTCAGCAGGACAAACAAGCGCATATACTTTTACCAGAAATTTCATCGGTTGCGCAAATGGCTGAAGAGATAAAAAAACATTTTTCAAGCGATATTTTTATTGACGTGACCAGCGCGATGTCTCCCGCGAAACTCTACAGCCATTGGAGAAAAATTTTTTATAATAAAGTTAAAATAATCATTGGAACAAGGAGATCGGTATTTTTTCCGTATTCCAATCTCGGCCTCATCATTATTTTTAACGAAGAAGACATAAGCTACAAACAATGGGACCAGAACCCGCGCTATCATGCGCGAGATGTCGCTCTTAAGATAGCAGAACTTACGCGGTCTGATATCATACTTCAAAGCCTCGCGCCGTCGGCCGCGACATATTCAAAAATATTCAAAGGATTTGAGCTGGAATGCCAAAAACAAAAAACACAAACGTCGCTTTTTGACATAAGAAACGAAAAAAAATATAAACGATACGCCATTATCGGCTCAAGGCTTCAAAGCGAGCTTCAACTCCTAAAAGATCAGGCGATACTCATTGTCAACAGCAAGGGGTTTGCTTCATTTGTCCACTGTCCCGATTGCGGCTTTATACCAATATGCGAACACTGTTCTATCCCCTATTCTTACCACACATATCCGTCAGCTCTCTTGATATGTAAAAATTGCAAAAAAACCATGGCGCTTAAGCTTCTCTGTCCCAGATGCAAAAATCAAAAATTTACAATCGTAGGCTGCGGCACGCAAAAAGCGCTTCAAGAAGTTCGGAGAATTGTTCCTCGTCAAACGTGCGAGCGCATAGACGGCGATATGCCTGAAAGCCAGATTCAAGAAATCATTAAAAAATTTGTTGCCAATAAAATCCAAATACTCATCGCGACAAATATTATAGCCGGCGAATTTCCAATTGATTATTCTGTCGCCATATCCGCGATTGTTTCGGCAGACACGTTTTTATCCATTCCCCATTATCTTTCCCATGAAAAAACATTTCAAATAATCCAATATGCAAAATCAATAGGGGAAAAATGCATTATACAGACGCATAACCCAAAAAATACGGCAATATCCCGTTCGGCAAAAGACGAGTTTGAAGCATTTTACAAAAATGAGCTCTCGGAAAGGAAAAAATTTCATTATCCTCCTTTTAGCAAATTTATAAAAATAATTTCGCAAGACGTGTCAGAATCCGTTGCGGAAAAACAATTGGACGACTTAGCAAAAAAAATTTTTACTGTAATCAAAGAAAATTCTTACAACTATGAAGTTATTGGCCCCCTGAAGCCGTATCATTCTTATGTTCGCGCACGGCACAGAAGACATCTCCTTGTGCGCATTCATAACCCAAAAGACGACTTGGAAAAAATTATAAGGGATATACCTGAACATTTTCTTGTGGATGTTGATCCTGTCCAAATCGACTAAGCCTTGAAATTTTATAAAAAAAATAATATACTATTATATTATGCCCACAATGCCAATAATATTATATCCCTCAAAAATTTTGCGCGTGGTTTCAACAACCATAAAAGATTATAAGCCAAAGGCGTACAGCGCCCTTATTGAAAGCATGATAGAAACAATGGTGGCGAACAAAGGAATCGGCCTTGCCGCGGCGCAAATAGGGAAAAATATACGGCTTATTATAGTGCAGACAAAAGAAGGCGCTCTGCCGCTTATTAACCCAAAAATACTCTTTGAATCATGGAAAAAGGAAACATCGGAAGAGGGATGCTTGAGCATTCCGAAAGTTTTTGGGCTGGTAAAAAGATCCCGCGCCATAAAAGTTTCCGCCATCAATAGGGAGGGAGACAAGATAGAATTTAGAGCTGAGGGGCTTTTCGCGAGAGTTATTCTTCATGAAATTGACCATATTAATGGAGCGCTTTTTATCGACAAGGCAAAAAAAATAACATCCGGAAAGGAATACCTCAAACAATATGATGGAGAGAAATAATATAAAAATAATCTTTTTTGGGTCGCCCGACTATGCCCAATCAACTCTTACTGCACTCAAAAAAAATTTTGACGTCGTCGCGGTAGTAACTCAAGAAGACAAACCTCAAGGCAGAAACAAGGAGATGGTTCAGACTCCCATAAAAAAAACCGCCCTTAATTGTGGCATCCCCGCAATAGATATAAAAGATGCGGATCTTCTCGCACATGAAATAAAAAAATACAGTCCGGATATTGGCGTAGTATTTTCTTTTGGAAGAATACTGCCGCTAAAAATCCTTGAATTATTTCCAATGGGAATCCTCAATATACACCCCTCGCTTCTTCCAAAATACCGAGGGCCGTCTCCCGTGCAAGGAGCGATACTTAATGGCGATGAGGTATCAGGAGTAAGTATTATGCTTTTGGATGAAAAAATGGACAGTGGCCCGATTCTTGCGCAAGAGAAAATAAAAATACAAGATAATGAAATGGCTCAAAGCCTCTTACGCAGACTCTCCGAGGAAGGAGCAAAACTGCTTATAAAAACGATCCCGCAACATATTTCTCAAAAAATAATTCCGGCAGAGCAAGAACACAAAAAGGCTACGTACACAAAAATCATAAAAAAAGAAGCTGGGGAGATACGCTGGAGCGATCCGGCAAAAAAAATATATCTTCAATACCGCGCGCTTGCCCCATGGCCGGGATTATACACATATTGGAATGGCAAACGCCTAAAATTCATCTCTTTAAGCGGGATAATTGGAACAAACGAACAAATAAATACCGTAGGAAAAGTTTTTTCTCTTCAGGATAAAATTTTTATACAGTGCGGTGTGGGCGCCATTGCGGTGAGCTCGGTACAGCTTGAAGGCAAGAAAGCGCTTGCGATTGATGAATTTTTTCGCGGAAATAAGTCATTATTGGGAAGCACCCTCGGAAAGACTTGAAAAGAATATAAAAACATGTTATTATTCTTTTATATTAATTTTTTATTATGCAGAAAGAAATCCATCCAAAATACTACAAAGAAGCTAAGGTAACATGCGCTTGCGGCAATATATTTGCAGTAGGTTCAACTTTGCCTGAAATTCATATTGAAATATGCTCGCATTGCCATCCATTCTATACCGGCAAACAAAAACTCGTTGACACAGCGAAACGCGTTGAAAAATTCCAAGCACGATCCGGCAAGCAAAAAGAAGAGGCATCAAAAAGACTTGGGAAAAAAGCAAAAAAAGCAAAAAGTAACGCTAAAAAAATAGCTTCGGGAAAAAAAGCTGAATCAAAATAGCTGTATTATTTAAAAATCCCGCCTTTATCGCGGGATTTTTTATTTGTAAAAACGTATAGATAAAATTACCTGAATAATGGTATACTTAATACTATGAAAGAAACTTTTTCAAAAATTCTTACTGATTACAATTCCCTAGAAGATCAACTCTCCCGCAGAGAGATTCTTGGCGATGTAAAAAAATATAATGAATTAAACAAAAAATATTCGGAACAAAATGATGTGGTAAAAAAAATTAAAGAGCTTGAAAAATGCGAAAAGATAATAAATGAATCAAGGCAAACATTGCAGAATGAAACAGATGATGATCTTCTCTCTATTGCGGATCAGGAATTAAAAGAATACACCTTGTTCTACCAGAAACTTGAAAAAGAAATAGAAGAAATGATCTTGGAAAAAGACCCTTTTGATGAAAAAAATATTATCGTTGAAATACGCGCCGGCACAGGAGGAGACGAGTCAACTCTTTTTACGGCCGAGCTTTTCAGGATGTACAGTCGCTTTGCCGAGAGTATGGGATGGAAGACAAAAATACTCTCAAGCAATCGCACGGGTCTTGGAGGGTTTAAAGAAGTGATATTCGAAATTATCGGATTTGGCGCGTATGGCTATTTAAAATACGAAAGCGGCGCCCATAGGGTGCAAAGAGTGCCCGAAACGGAAAAATCGGGCAGGGTACACACCTCTGCCATAACGGTAGCTATCTTGCCGGAGGCCAAAGAAATTGACATTGATATAAAGCCAAATGATCTGAAAATAGACGTTTTTCGCGCCGGCGGAAAAGGAGGACAGAGCGTGAATACTACAGACTCTGCCGTGCGCATCACACATCTTCCCACTGGAACAGTGGTACAGTGCCAAGACGAAAGATCGCAGCTGCAAAATAAAATAAAAGCGATGTCCGTGCTACGATCCAGAATACTTGCCCATCAAATCGAAAAAACAACAAAAGAAAGAAGGGATCTTCGTAAAAAACAGATTGGAACAGGCGATAGATCTGAAAAAATCAGGACGTATAATTTTCCTCAAGACAGGATAACCGACCATAGGATAAAAAAAAGCTGGCATAATATAAAAGATATCATTGACGGAAACCTAAAGATAATAACGGACGAACTAAAAAAGGCCGAAAAAGAAAGTATATCATAAAGAGTCATACTCAAGCATTGATTTTCTTTTTCCCATGGACATAAAAAAAGCATTGCGATTCGCATCAAAAAAATTTTCTAAAAAAAATCTCCTCTCGCTTTCGGCTCACCTCGATGCCGAAATTTTGTTATCCTATGTTTTAAAAAAAGAAAAAAGCTATTTACATACCTATCCAGAAAAAAAACTTAACACTTTGCAGAAAAAAATATTTCTTCAATTTATTCGTAGACGGCTTAAATATGAGCCAGTTGCATATATAACGCGAGAAAAAGAATTTTATAAAAAAAAATTTTTTGTAAATAAAAATGTCTTGATTCCCCGCCCAGAAACTGAACTTCTTATAGATGTTGTTACAAAAATCTATAATGAGATTGGCCATAAAAATCAAATAATCGCAGACATAGGAACAGGATCTGGATGTATTTCCATAACGCTAAAGAAATTATTTCCAAATTCTATTCTAATCGCGACTGATATCTCATCGAAGGCGCTGGATGTCGCTAAAAAAAACGCCGGCATACATAGAGTAAAAATAAATTTTTTTCAAGGAAATTTACTTGAGCCAATATATAATAAAGATATTAATATACTGGTTGCGAATCTGCCATATTTAGCATTAAAAGAAAAAAATTATTATAAAAAAATTCTTTCTCACGAGCCATCGCGAGCTCTTTATGCGAAAGAAAAAGGATTATTTTGGTATAAAAAACTTTTTCAACAAATCAAAAAAATGCCTCGTTCCCCTCAGACTGTAATCATAGAAATATCTCCCGAACAAAAAAAAAGCATTATAAGTTTATCTAAAAAATTTATTCCCCAATATAGCATTTCAACCGTTAAAGACTTATCTGGAAGAACAAGAATTGTTGTGTTTAAAAATAATATTTATAATAAAAAAGCAGTTTATAGACATGCTGAGGTCTCATGAATTTGAGGTTTTAAAGAGCTATCTTTCCTCGCCGTGCCCATTCTCGGACAAGATCAGGCACATCAAGCATTGCTTCATACTCATCTCGTTCACGTTGAGCACGAACTGCATAATACCTTGCTTGTGCTGCGGCTAGCACTTCATTCAGTTTTCGTAGATCAGCAGAATCCACTCTCTCCGGACAATGTACGACGCGAGCCCTCATTGTGGAATTTTTTTCATCTGACAGCTTTTTAAAGGACATTATACTTCCATTTTCTTAGCAACCCTTTCCCAGTTAACTTTTACTCCGATAATTAGAAGTCCCAAATCCAAAAAAAGAAGTAACAGGCACAGCATTGTTACCATAAAAAACATCATTCCCACAAGTCCTACGATAGCGCCCAAACCTTGCAGTAGTTGGTTTGAGGTATGGTCAATGATCCAAGAACCAGGAAATGCCCCAAATTCTCCACAAAACATCAGGAAGAAAAAAACAGTAGCAAGACAAAACAGACAAACCGACGCCAATGCCTTCAGGGCTTGCACGACCATAAGTCGCCTCCTATTTTCAAATATCCCTTTTTACGCGTTCCTCATTAAATTAGGAACTCCAAAAAACGCGTTACCTATTAATTTTTCATTAGTTATTTTGCTTTTTCTTGTTTTTTCTCCGCCTTCACGTCTTCTACCTTGGCATCGCCTTCAGCGCCAGCAGATTCTTTTTCCTTTTTACCTATGACCTCGGGTTCAACTTTCGTATCAACAGGCACGCTGACAGCTTCAGCTTCCTTTTCCGTCTTTGATTCAGTAACAATCGCGACAACTTCATCGGAAAGATCAAGCACTTCAATAGTTTTTGGAACATTAAGATCTTTCACTCTAATAGAATCTTCTAGGTTTTTTAAATGTGACAAGTCAACTTCAATTTCATGGATAAGATCGGCAGGCAAGCATTTTACTTCTATACTATTCTTGTTTGTTATAAGCACGCCGCCAGAACTCTTTACCGCGGGGGCCTCGCCAACAAATTTTAACGAAATATTCGTATGGAGTTTTTCTTTCATATTCACCTGATGGAAATCAACGTGCAGATAATCGCCCATAACAGGATGAAGCTGAACATCTTGAATTATAACCCTAACTGGCGCCGCGTTCTCAACGAGCAAATCAATCAAGGTGCTCTCCCCCGCCGCTTTATAAACTTTTTTAAATTCACTTTCTAAAACGGAAATATTCCAATTATTAACCTTATGGCCATAAACAACGGCTGGAATAACTCCGCGCTTTCGCAGTTGGGATGTTTTCTTTTTTGTTTCAGATCTTTTCTTTACATTAAGTGAGATTGTCATAATTTGCTTAAATCAATCTTTTTATGAGTTAGGGTTGTATGCAAGTCAACTATTTGATCAAGCGATATTGGCGCGCGATCTTTGAACTTCATAACATCTTCGGGCGTAAGGTCCGTGACAAGGCTGATAGAGCTCACTCCTACTCCGCTCGCTAAGATCAGCGCTATAACGCTTGATTTGCATTTTTTGCATTGAATGTGCACCAAATGGCCATTATTTTTCTCAGCTAAAACTTTTGCTTCAGAAGAATAATACTTTGAGTTGCAAATCGGGCAGTTGGAAATGACCTTGATATTATCCAGATTATCATCAAAAATATGTCCAAAATTTTCCATAGTTTTAGATAATAAATTATATTATAAATATAACGTTTTTTTCCGATAAAGTCAAGAGTTTCTTCAAACCTTATACTTTACTGTGCGAATAACAATGCTTTGAATACATCCAACAAGTACAAGAGAAATAACAAGAAAACTTCCGCCATAGCTCAAAAACGGCAAGCTAATGCCTGTTACCGGCATAATCCCCAGATTCATTCCAACATTAATCATAAATTGGGAAAAAAGAAGAATGGAGACACCTAGCACAAAATGAAGCGCGAAATCGTCATTTGTTATTTTTGTTATGCGCAAAAGCCTATAAAAAAATACCGAGTAGAGAAAAAGTATGACAATGGATCCTACAAATCCCAGCTCTTCGCTGATAACCGCGAAAATAAAATCTGTCTGCGATGCCGGGATAAATTTTAGCTGGCTTTGTGATCCGGAGGCAAGGCCCTTGCCGAAAAAATTTCCTGATCCAATGGCGATAATAGATTGCCTGACATGATATCCGCTTCCAAGCGGGTCCGTGGTAGGCTGAAAAAAAGTTATAATCCTATCTTTCTGATAATCCTTAAAAAACAACATCCATCCCATAAAAAAAGAAATAACAAGAATCCCGATGAGCGAAAAAATATATGCTTTTTTAACTCCAGAAAAAAGCAAAAACCCGAACCACAAAAAAAATAAAAGCATCGCGGAGCCAAAATCCGGCTGACGAAGAACCATAATAAAATAAATAAACGTTATAATTCCGGTTTTTACAACAAATCGTAGATTTTTTTCTTCCAGTGTTTTATTGCTGAACATTTTTGCTAAAACCAAAAGGAGGGAAAATTTCGCGAGCTCTACCGGCTGAAGGTTAAAACCGTAAAAATCAAGCCATCCGGTTGTTCCCTTGAGGCTTACTCCGAAAAAAAGCACCGCTAAAAGCAAAATTCCCGAACCGACATAAAAAAGATACGCGTATGAAGAAAAAATACTATAATCAAAAAAACTAAAAGCTATTAAAAAAATGAGTCCGATAATTACAAACACTGCTTGCTTTTTCAAGTTTAAAAATTGCGCTGATTCCGCCCCGGTTCCAATGCCGTAGAGAGCGGCCAAGCTAAAGCTTAAGAGCAATAATACGCAAAAGAAAAGTATCCAGTCGTAATACCGCAAGTATGTTATATATTTACGAAATATCATACATTTATACTAATACATTCGCTTGCGCGTGAACATAGTCATTCACAATTTCATCAAGCACGGAATAGACCGTGTTAAGAGAATCAACTTGCACAAGTCTCATTCGATATTTTGAAGCGCTTGGAATCCCTCGGACATACATGAGAAGATGCTTTCGTATCTCCATACATCCAACCCTCTCTCCTTTCAGTTCAATAAGGTACTCCGCGTGTTTTTTCATAAGAGGAATCTTTTCTTCAAAAGTAACTGCCTTTCCTGCAAAAATCCAAGGATTTCCCCACGAAGCTTGCCCGATCATAAAACCGTCAAGATTGCCAAGCTTCTTTCTTCCATCATCAAGAGAAGTAATTCCGCCGTTTCCAATAACCGGAATAGTGAGATTTCTTTTCAACTCATAGATGGGATCAAAATTCGCTGGACATCCGTATGGCTCGCAATAGGTGCGTCCATGTATGGTTATGAGATTTGCGCCGGCAGCCTCCGCGCCTTTGCCAAAAGCTATGAGATCTCCATCGCCATCCCATCCAAGCCGAGTTTTTACGGAAACAGGAAGCTTTGTATTTTTTACAACTGCTTCAATAAGCTTAAAAGCTAAATCATGATTTTTTCGCAAGGCAACCCCATGTTCTGATTTTACCACCTTTTTTGACGGGCATCCCATATTAATATCAATGCCACTAAATCCCAAGGACTCCAGATACTTGGCGGAGGTGATAAAAGACTCAACATCTTTTCCAAAAATTTGCGCAATAACAGGCTGCTCGATTTTATGAAAACGAAAACGCTCAAGCACCTTTTCGGCGCCATAATGCACGCCATCGGCAGATGTAAATTCGGTAAATACAACAATTTCCGGATTCACCTCTTTGCAAATCCTGCGAAACGCGCTGTCGGTGTATCCGTCCATAGGCGCCAATGCAATAATGGGCTTTTGCATGTTTTTCCAAAAATCTTTGTTCATAAAGCAAAAAAACTACCATAGTGTGGCAGTTTTATTATAATACTACATTTTTTCAAAAAAATAAAGTCTCACTTTTTTGGCAAAGATAAAAGATTGAGAGGTGGTTGGTTATGTATGTGATTGAAGGGGGAAGAAGTTGTTGGGTGTGACGTGAGTCACTGGGTGTTTGTAGAGAGAAGGGGTGTGGGGGGAAGGTTCTAAGGCTTTTTTCTTAGAACTCTCCCTCCAACCTCTATGCTCTGTACCTTCCTTGTTTTCAATCTACTCTCAATCTTTATGTATTTATACTATCATGTCTGTATACTGCGTCAAGAGTCTTTTATGGGGCTTATTTATGACGAAAAATTTGAGTTATCCACAGGGTAAAATAAATAAATACCAGTCATGGCCAAATTTTTGCCGCTTTTGGATATATTTTTGTTAATGGGTGTTTACCGCATTCATGCTTACGGGCATGACAGATATTTCTTCCATATTCTATAATCAAATAGGTGAACAAAAACCAATCCTTTTTTGGAATTATTTTCATGAGATCCTGCTCAATTTTATTTGGATCGGCATAATCCGTTAATCCAAGCTTTATGGAAAGCCGCCGGACGTGCGTGTCTACCGCAATACCCTCCACTACTCCGTAGGCGTTTCCTAAAACAACATTGGCCGTTTTTCTCGCGACTCCGGGAATTGTAAGTATTTCATCCATATCCATTGGAATTTTTCCTCCAAATTTCTCCTTCACCATTTTTGCCGCGGCTAAAATATTTTTTGTTTTATTGCGATAAAATCCTGTTGAAAAAATATCTTTTTCAAATTCTTTCGGCTGTGCGATCAAATAATCCTCTAATTTTCTATATTTTTTAAAAAGTTTTTCCGTAACAATATTTACCTGCCTGTCCGTACACTGCGCGGAAAGCATAACCGCGACCAAAAGCTCCCAATGATTGCCGTATTGTAGTACCATTTTCGCATCTGGAAAAAATTTTTTGAGCGTCTGTATTATTTTTTTCGCAAGGATTTTTCTTTCTGATAATTTCTTAGGAGACATAGCATTTATGGCCATCCTCTCCGTCTTCGGAGAGGGAAGTTATTTTTAATCGCAATCGCAAAGAATTTTTTTATAAAATATTATATATTGCTCTATGATTTTTTCAGTGGAAAATTTAGTTTTGGCTATAATCTTACCTCTTTCGCCGAATTGTTTGGCTAGCGCCTTATTTTCGAAAAACTCATCAAGACCTTTTGTAAATCCTTTTATATCTCCAACCGGATACAAAAGCCCGGATTTTTTATCTTCTACAACCTCCGGCGCTCCGCCTGCTCGAGTTGCCAAGACTGGAATGCCATAGCTCATAGCCTCAAGTATGGCAAGGCCAAAACTTTCTTTGTCCGAAGTATATATCCCAAGATCGGAGGCATGGATATAGTTTTCAATATCCAAGAGCCGCTCTTTTATGATAATATTTTTCTCAAGCTTATATTTTATTACAAGCGGCTGGTAAGGAGAAAAACTTGACCCCGCGACAATGAGGAGTTTTATATTTTTTTTATGCCGTGACGCGGCTATAATCTCCAAAAGATCGGGAATGCGCTTCACTCTCCGAAGGTTAGACGCGTGGCTTACCAGAAATTCATTTTTTTTCACTCCAAGCTCTTTTCTTATTTCATCTCTTGAGCGCGCGGGTTTTTTTGTATTGAAAAAATTATATATGACTTCAATGTGCTTCTTGGTGGAAAAAAGTTTTTTCGTCTCATCGCGAAGGCTTTGAGAAACCGCGGTAACACCGCAAGAATTTTCAATGGAATATTGAATTATGGGCTTATAGCTCGCGTCATAACCCATAAGAGTGATATCTGTCCCATGCAGAGTGGTTATGACATGAGGAAGACCGGTGCCAATAAGCTGTTTTGCAAGAAATGCCGCGGTCGCGTGGGGTACCGCGTAATGAACATGCAAAATATCAAGCTTATATTTGATACTTACTTCGTACATTTTTACCGCCAAGGGCAAAGTATAATCCGGATAGCGGAATAATTCATATTCATTAACACTGACTTCATGAAAAAAAATATTTTTCAAGGAAAGATTGAGGCGAAATGGGATACCATAGCTTATAAAATGCACCTCGTGCCCTCTCTTGGCAAGCTCATGTCCCAGCTCCGTCGCCAAAATTCCGCTTCCTCCCAAAGAAGGATAACATGTAATGCCGACTTTTATTTTTTTAGGAATGCTTTTCATAAAATATTCTATTGCAAAAGCTCTCTCATGGCATCACTTGCTCCCCTCTTATCTATTAAAACAAGCTTCAACATATTTAAAATTGGGTAACTCTCCGTGTGATAGTCTATTTTTTTCAAAAATTGCGGCAACGAGGAATATCCTTCGCTCACACTCGTAAACTTTCCTGTTTGCGCCATCTCCTTTCCCAATGTATGATTTTTTGAATGCGGGCTAAATCCTGTCGCGATAAAGTCGCCGAACCCCGACGGACCAAGAACTGTTTCCGCGCGCCCGCCAAGTTTTTGGACAAGCGCCATCATTTCTTTTATAGCCTGCATGGCAAGCCAACCCCTCATATTGCTTCCGAGATTTAGCCCCTCCGCCACACCTATGGATATCGCGTAGACGTTCTTCAGTACTCCGCACATGGCAACGCCAAAAACATCCGAAGAATATTCAATGCGAAATTTCGGATCGGTAAAAATTCCTGAAGCGACATCAAAAATTTTTTTATCATATGCTCCCACAACCGCCGATCCTCCAAGGCCTTCCGATATCTCCTTCGCAAGCATAGGCCCGCTCACAAGGCCGTAATTTTTGCCATAGAGAAGCTCTTCAATCACTTCATGCATCCAAAGCCCGGTGGTATCTTCAATGCCTTTTGCAACAGTAAAAATATACGATTCTTTTTTGATGTGTTTTGAAATAGAGAGTACTGCCTCGCGCATCACCCAAGAATTTACGCACAAAAAAATAATATCCCCCCATTTGGCAAGCTCTTTAATGGGCCTTTGATTGGGAACTTTCTTGGCGTCTTTATCCCAAAACTGGATATTAATATTTTTATTATCACGCAAGATATACGCGAGCGCTTGAGCGATATTGCCCGCTCCTAAAAAGAAAATATTGTGTTTCATATAGCCGTATTATAGCAAAAAAAGCATTAAAGCGCACAAGCAGTTTAATCCGCCCAAGGCGGACGAGGGATAATTCCCCGTAGCGAGCTTTGAAAAATTCCAATTGATACCTCGTCAGCTTGCTGCGAGGTAGTTCATTATAAAAGGCCTATGCGTATTTTGCGCATAGGCCTATGGTGCGAGCGTAATTTAGCTCGCCACATTTTGATTACAGACATTCACTGCCATAATAGCAGAATGAATTGATGCCATAACCTGATCGGATGAAGTTCCAATGGTATGGAATTCTCCTCTGCCATCAAGCCTTGACCATCGAATATCCACTTCTGTGAGGGCGTCGGTCTTGCCCTCGGAAGGTATACGAATAGAAAAATCAAGCAATTCAGGAATACAAATATGCGACGTTACTGCCCATGTCTTTAAGCCATTCATAAAGGCGTCAAATCCGCCGTCGCCATACGACTCAAATTGAATTTCCTCGTTGCGATACAAAAGCTTTGCCTGAACATTGGCCTTGCCACCCAAAACAGACCGAGAAATCACATCTCCGTTTTTAACTGATAAGACAATTCTTTCAGGCTGGTTTAGAACTTCGCTTACCAAAGAAAGCAGATGCCCTGCAGTAAGCCTATGTCCGTTTAAATGCAGTTCTGAAACTTTGTCCAAAAGAGACTGAATCTCGCTGTTATTTAGCGTTGTTATACCAAGCTCTTGTTCAAGCGCAGAGCGAAGACCTGATTTTCCCGAAAGGCTACTTATAGCCGATGTATGCGTGCTCCCGAAACGATCCGCAATAAGCCTTGTCGCATACGCGCCCTTTTTTCTGCCATGCACATGAACTCCGCATCCATCAACGAAAATATTTGATCCTGCGATAGGCGCGTTGGCAGGTATCGGACGCCCGCAAAAAGATGATGCCATCTGGCAAAGCTTTTTTAAAAGCGGCTCTGATACTTTTGTTGCATGGTTCGTAAGATCGTTAATGCCTACTACGACTTGCTCCAACGAAGCATTACCGGCGCGCTCACCCATACTATTTACCGTTACATGCACGCCGCTTACAAGACCGGTTGAAACTCCCGCCAAAGTATTGGCTGTCGCGAGACCATAATCATCATGCATATGCACATCGACTTTTGAATAATATAATATTTTCAAAGTCTTTTTTACAAAACCGCCTATTTGCGCGGGATAAAGAATTCCCATGGTATCGCAGAGCATAACACGTTCAACTTTATGTTGAGGGATGGAATGCAGTATTCTCTTGAGATAATCCCAAGACGTTTGCACACCTTCAGACCATCCTTCAAGATATATATTGACCATAAGTCCGATATTCTTGCAGTAATCAATGGTTTCGAGCATTTCCTCAATATGCCGATCACATGTCTTGCCGATAGAGAGGCAATAATCTTCGGCTCCCTTAACCAATAGATTCATTACTTTGCATCCGCTCTCGGCAATCCAATCGGCGGATTGTTTAATATCAACTAATCCCAAAACTTCAATTCTATCAAGCTTATCGTGTTCTTTCGCCCATAATGTTATTATCTTCAGCCAATCATTTTCTCCTTTGGGAGTCCTTGCCGAAGCAACTTCAATTCGATCAACCCCGACTCCGGTAAGCAAAAAAGAAGCAATCGCGAGCTTTTCTTGCACGGTCATCGCGAGTGATCCCGCCTGCAGGCCGTCACGAAGTGTAGTATCCATTACTTCGATTACTTTTCCCATAAATCCTCCTTTTGAGTGTCTGTAGGTTGTTAAGGAACGATTCTGATTTTACTTTAATATTTTTAAGCCTCGCCACGTCCGTAAACCCCGCACCGATTTCAAAAATACACTGCCACATAGCATGCTCAATATTTCGTAATCGCCTGCGGCTTACTCAATTTGACAACAAGCTCTTGCTCTAAAATCGGTACGGGGTTAATGTTTTCTAAGTGTCTCCGCCAGCTGGCGGATCACTAAGAAAACATTAAAAAAACCTTCTTTTGGGAAGGTTTCGTCAAACTATTTTTAACTCTTTTCTATGAAACGAAAACTTCCCGCACGAAGGCTGGTGCGATAATTGCGATGGCTGCTATTATCTGTGTTCGAGAATATTTCATAGATATTTTTATGATATATCTAAAATAATTTCATGTCAAGAGTCCCGAATTGTCACAAGAATCAATACCTATTGCACCACCCCAGAAATAATGTAATATAGGCAGTTAACTAATTTTGGTTAAATTTGCCTATATGTCAAAACTATCAAGAATTACTTTCTATGAGAGAGAA